>Ga0116231_10007107_pt1 | contig 20793 bp, 17 predicted proteins | sample S1TSphgellanicum_2_FD_89695 | JGI IMG/M metagenome (GOLD analysis project Ga0116231, IMG submission 89695) | Host-associated microbial communities from peat moss isolated from Minnesota, USA - S1T2_Fd - Sphagnum magellanicum MG | ecosystem: Host-associated > Plants > Peat moss > Unclassified...
AAGTCTCCACTTCGAAGAGGGGAAAAAAATGCAAATTAAAGTCCTAATTCTTAAGGGGTCAAAGAATACCCTAAATTAATAACTTCATTTCATTGTGGCACATTTCAAGTGGTCGTAAGGTTATTTCAAACTTGGAACACCCACTAAGTCGGAGCTAAAATAAAAGCCCGGCTAAAATATGGAGGAAAGAGACATCCATCCGTCCATCCACTCATTCATCCCAAGGTTGAGGAACCCTATAAACCTTATAAGAGACCTTACAAACCCAAACCTTCCCTTGCTAGTGTGCCTTATCTCCAATTTTTAAAACCCCCAAAAGAAAAAGAAGGTCGCTCAGAGCAGCCAAAGGACCCCATTTCTCAGTGTGAAAAAATATGTCTCCACCAACGGACCCTTCCCTGTCCGCCCCCCCCCAGCAACGTCCTTTAGAGTCGGACGGGCTCAGCACCGGGCACACGGCAATATTGTTTATTCTCTGTCCAATGGTCTCTCGCCTCCTCACCCACCGGTTCCCCCCCCCCCAACGGTCCATCCCCCCCCATGTGGACCTGCAGGACAGCTTCTTCTTGATGCTGCATCTTCTTGGGAATCACGCTAACCATACCCTGTTCACACCACTGCCACCTGTCACCTGTCACGGACAGACTGACAGACTAACTTAATTAATATATAAGATTCGAATCATTGAGCTCAGCCTTATTCTCTGCAGGGGGAGGAGCCCCCTTCTTCCTGGATTTGATAAGACCCAGCTTAGGGTGATATAGCCCAAGACTGGGCCTGAATATCCAGGAAGACCCTCAAAGGGGTTCCTTCCCAAACATGACGAACTTGTTTCTAATTTCAGGAATCTTAGGAAATGGAAGGTAACTGGAAAACAAAACATTACCTTACTTTTCCTAAGATTCCTGAAATTTGAAATGTGAAGTTCAAGACGTTCTGTCTTGGAAGGTACATTGAACTATACAGGTGAAATTTAGCAAGTTCATTATGAGATGTAGGAAGCCGGAGACTTAGTACTTCTTGAAAGTGTTGTGTTGTACACTGGGAAGCATTGAATAATTCCATGTCTCTCATGTTGCGATGTACATCAAAGGAACTTGGAGAACTTCTTACGAATCCTTAACACTATGGGAATGGAGATCATCATGAGTTCAGACTTACTGTGAGATCATGGGTTGCAGTGCTGCAGCTTATTTTGTGGTACAAACATTGAAGAACTTGGCTAAAGGAGGACGTACGCTTATTTGCTCCATTCATCAACCAAGCAATGAAGTGTTTCAACTCTTTGACTCTTTGGTTCTTCTCTCATCCGGAAGGACCATCTTCTTCGGAGAGCGGGAATCTGCTACTGAGGTAGAATAATCTCTCAAGTTCTCCACTGGATGAAGTTCTTATGGTTTTGGACATTGGTATATCATGAGTTCCTGGTATTGGGATGATCTGAAATTATGAGAGTTCATGTCTGTCTTTCTCTCAACTTGAAGGGTTCTATATCTTTTTGGTTGGAAGTGCAGCATTTTGCAACAGCAGGATTTCCTTGCCCGCCTCTCCGCAACCCATCTGATCATTTTCTCCATACCATCAATGCTGACTTCGATCAAGTCAAGAGCATTCTCAGAAACCTCACCAAAGTAAGAAGAAACCCCCTTTTGATCCCCCAAAACTCCTCCAGTGTTCTCTAAATCCAAATCCAAACCCTAATTCCCTGGGAGCAAGGGGTTCTGGAAGTAAGCACCCCTTGGGTCTGCTTCCGCCAGCCAACACTGACTTCCAGAACTCCCCACTTCAAGGCTGTACCTTACACTTGAGGGTTGTTAGTAGCATTTTTTTATTGGAAAAAATGTTTTTCAAAAAAAACCAAAGAATGCAAAAATGAAGTGATTTTTGTGATTTTCAATTGCCAGAATTTGACAAAACTTAAGAACTTTTTTCAGATTTCTGTACATGGTTTAAGTAGGGTAGCCAAAAATATATAAGGTTTTTAAAAAATTTGTATGTTTATATCTCAATTATAGCCAATTTTGGCTAGATTTTCCTATGCATAATGGTTGCCACTTTGGCTACATCACAAAATTGAACCAAAAAAACACTGGTTCTCAGGGTGGAACTTCCCTTACAGAAATGGATATGATGTCCATTATGTGTAGGGTGCAATGGATGTGGAGGTTGGCGAGCCATCTGTGTTTGGGAATAGTAGTACTAAACAGGCGGTGACAAAACTCCTAAAGGCGTATGAATCCAGTGAATATGCAGCAAGAGCCATTTCCAAAGTTCAGCAGATCACAACACAAATAGTATGTGCCTAATCTTGTCATTTTTGTTCTCTGTTGTTCTGTGATTGAGGTTACTCATCCTATTCATTATTAGGTACTCATTGTGTTTGGAAGGTATTATTTCTCTATCAAAGTGTTAAATGGGATGGATGTGAATATCTTTCATTAATTATTAATGAATATGATAAAGCTCGACAATTAATAAATAGTTTATCTCCAAAATTCAAATGAACAAATATGTACTTTATCTTGAATTGATGTAATTTTCAAAATGTATGTGATCTTCCAACTATGTACATCATATGCCCACAGGGTGAAAAAAGTATTGTGATACCGGGGAGAAGTGGAAGCCAGGCAAGCTTTGTAATGCAGTGTGTGACACTTACAAGACGATCTTTTACCAACATGATGAGAGATATAGGGTATTATTGGCTTCGCCTTGTTATGTACTTCTTGATCTCTCTATGTATGGGTACCATCTTCTGGCGAGTTGGTAATGACTACAACGCAATCTTGGTACGCAATAGTCACACCTAATGGCAAGCTCAAGTTTTGTTTAGGAGAGGGCAAAATCTTTGCTTCCCTCAGATTTTTCTGCCAAATTTGGGATACATGACCATATAGATCTTATTCTTCCATTTCATCCTTGATTCAAAAGCAGAACTTAACACCCTTTGCTTTCAGGTGCGCATGCCTGAAGTCTGAAGTGCATATGTCAATTCATAATGTTTTGGCAAAATGTTTAGTCCAAGTGGAAATCATCCCTGCAACTATGGATTTTGTGTAGGGTATGAACCAAGAAGGTGACTGTTCTGGGAATGCTGGCCCTGCACATGGCAAGAGCTGAGCGCTGGACCAAAATTCCTAGAACAGCCCCCTTGGAGCTCCTCACCTGGTGTAAACATCCAGTAAAAAATTTCTTTTAGAAACCAATAGTTGTGATTCATTTGAGAGAAAAGGAGCATCCCCATAAGGTGCCATCCGAGTCTGTCAACGCAAAAAATTTATGCAAGGTAAGCACCCTCCACAGACACCTAGAAAAAACTCTACCACTTCTTTACACATGGAAAGACTCAGCATTGAGGACAGAGCAAGCTTGCAAGCTTACAACCTTACCACTGGCATATTAAAATGGGGAGTGGTACCCTGCATAACCTGCAACTGGTTGAAACTAGTTACAAACAGTGAAAGTCATGTGCCACACAAGCATAATGCCCTCACCCCAACACACCAAACATGGGACATACAGACCATAATCTTCCCATGTGGCAAAGTGTAAGCTAAGGCACTGCCCTGAAGGGCTTCACAGGTTTGAGCCCCTGTGAATGAGGACACAGCCTGAGTGAAAGGGCTGAGAACCCATGAACGCCTGAAGGGGATCCCTTACCTTGCATAAATAGTTTTTGAAAAAAATCAAGAACTTGCCAGCCCGGGGGAGTGGGTTACAGTCTGTGAAGCCCTCTGCTAGCCTGGAGAGTGGGTTACACTTTGTGAACCCATGCCCAGGCAGGTTCAAAGGTGTATGTACACGAAAAATATGAAGGATTTTTTTTTCAAAATGCTTTATGGTACAAAGAAATTCCCTGTACAAATGCAGTTTCAATGAAATCTGTGTAAGTAGTACTCTCAACCACACTGGTCCCTAATTGTGCAGTAGGATGTGCCCTAGAAAATACAAGATCTTGTATTTTCTAGGGCCAACAATACACATGTGAGACAAGGTGTTGGGTGAAGAGGGTCCTGGGTTTGGTTATGGAATATTTGCTGTAGGATTCATTGTAATTTAGTTGCTTTGGCTTTCACAGGCAAGGTCAGGTTGCTTGGTTTTTGTTTCCGGGTATTTGACATTCATGGCAATTGGAGGTTTTCCATCATTTGTTGAAGATATGAAGGTGTGCTCATTTTATTCCCACATGACTTCCCTTTGTTGTATATACAGCTTTGAAAGTTTGGTGTAATGACTCTTGCAAAATCCATAGAAGGTTGTTACCACAATGACTTTTCAGATTTTATTTTTTGCAATGGTCAAGTGATTGGTACAATCATGTTGGCTAACTTACATGCGATATTAACCAAAAGGGCGTTTTCTATGGAATAATCGTGCAGGTGTTCTGTCATGAGAGGATGAATGGCCATTGTGGAGTGGTAGCATTTGTGATAGGCAACTTGTTATCATCATTACCCTTTCTCTTCTTGATTTCACTTGTATCTGGCACCATTGTTTATTGTTTTGTGAACCTGCACCCAGGATTCGACCATTATGCATACTTTGTCCTCCTGCTCTTTGCAGCCTTGACTTGTGTTGAGAGTTTGATGATGGCTGTGGCAAGTGTTGTTGGAGCCAATTTTCTGGCAGGCATTGTCATTGGTGCAGGCATTCAGGTGTGTGGCCCTGTTGTAGATTGTTTTGAAATTCCATCACCTAACCCCCCATGGTTCTTGTTTTCCAGCCATTAGATAGTTGCATTACAACAGCTTTGCCATAAGGACTTCAAAGTATCTCAACAATTCAAAATATAGTATCCAAAGAAGCAAATCCTCGTACTGAAGAACATTCAACAAAAGAACATATGAAGACTAATTAGTAACTACACATGAGTTGATCCAAGGTAGAACACCTTGAAAAATCAAAGAATTGTCTAATAGTGGTCATCACCACAGAAAGTTTGAACTCGGAAGACAAACACACTTTGATATTGATGCTCACTACTTGCTTGCCTGTACATTGAATCTACAGGCAATTTTCATCTTGGTTGGGGGCTACTTTCGTTTGACTGAAGATCTGCCAAAGCCAGTTTGGAGATACCCAGTCTCATACATCGCATTCCACACATATACCCTTCAGGTACGATCCACTAAGATTGCTTTCTGTTTCAAAGTCTCTGGTTTTTCAGCTTTTCATAGACTATTTTAATACTTGAAATTATTAGCAGGATGATTAAATCCATTTCCAACAACTAACATGGTAATACTGCAGGGGCTATTCAAAAATGATTTCCTTGGACTCACTTTCAAGAATATAGTCGTGAATGGGGAACCAGCTGGTCCTGATTTATCTGGGACCTATGTGGTGGAGGAATTATATGGGATGAGAAATCATAATGGACGGTGGATAAATTTGCTAATTATTGTTGTCATGATCATCATCTACCGTCTCTTGTTCTTTTTCTTCATCAAGTTGAATGAGAAGTTTGGACTACGACTATTTGCACTTATACAGGCACGGCGTTGTAGTATGAAGAACATGGGTGCACAACACCTAAGTGATGAAGAATCATGTGATAAAGATATATGATTCTAGAGTTTCAAGGAAGTACTTTAAGTCAACCATATTTGTGAAGAAGTTTCAGGTTTTTTGAAGTTTCAATTTTGAAATTATGGCCTTTGGTTTACTTTAATTCAACCAAGATATTGGGTCAACATGCTCTGGCCCTAAAATGCACTTTGAAATTGTTTTATTTGTGTATCAATAAGATAGTGTGAGGGAACTTCATGTTTTTCAAGAGTCATGATATTCTATCAATTTTGAAATTATTGATAGGGATGCATGTCATATGCCAAGCCAATAGAATTTGGTTCTGAAGGGAGTGATGGTAGGCGTAGATTCTATTCTAGAATTATTCTTTGCCTACTTAAAACAATACAATTTTCACTTTAATTACTCTTCAACACTTAAAATCTATGGTTCAATTATTCAAAACAATTATGGTAGACTATTTCACACAATTTCCTTCTTACAACTATTGTTCATTCTACTCAAATTCTATTTCCTCTTTAAAAACAAAATTTATGGTCAAAATATAGTTAGATTATCATAAAGCCAAAACACAACAAATATAGAATAAAATCCATGTTACTTCATCATATCCACACTTCTCTCTTTACTTAGAATTGAATCAAAATTTGTGGGTTTAAAGGTAGAAATCAAAACTAAAAACATGAAAAATCTATGATTTCAAATACCAATAAAAATTTGAAAGCATAATGTGTATCCTTGTTTAACTCTAGTAGTTCTTTAAATCTTACTTGGTGTGTGTAAAAAAACAATCGTTCAAAATTCCCACAATTTTTACAACTACATCTTAAGCCACTTCCTTCCGAAAGTAATTCAAAATCAAATATCCAACAATCCTAATCCTATCCAATTCATTCACTACTTTGTTTAATCCCTACCATTTTCCTAATCTATTCTACCTTGGTCGATCATTGCCACACACTGGGTAACATTACTCTCCCTCCACTTTGGATTTTGTCCTCAAAATCCTTTTTTTAATAAAAAAGTTCTTGCTCTTCAGATCATTATGTCAATCATCTATGGCTTGGTTTGTTCCTCTTAAATTATTATTATCACTACCTGCACTTCAATATGTGGTCAAGTATGGCCCTTAGTTTTTGCACTTACTTGAAAACTTGAATTTTCATGTAGTGGGTGTTGTTTTACCGTCTTAGTATTGTTTTTGTGTATGCTCCACCACCTACTCCACACCTTCAACTAGCTCCCTCTATGTGCCAGTATCATTTGTTATTATTTATGTCTCTTGTTGTGAAGTTGTATGTGCTTGATCCTCAGCTACCATAGTTGGAGTATCATATCCTCCTCAACTCAAATTATGTGGTTATTTTGGCTATTTTTCCTTGATTACTTTAGTGCACTTAGTTTTTTCCACCTTTGGTATCGCACTAGACAATTTTGAACTACCTAGATTGCGATAAATAAAATCTAGAAAGGATTTTTTGAAGGAAAATAAATGTCTTCTTTAAGCAACCTCATCCCTTCTATCACAACCAAATTTTTTTGCACCTTTTCTTGGAATTGAACTTTTGCCAACTCCCACCACTCATTAGGCTCGACGTTGGCATCATCCATCTATTGTTTGGTACGTAGTATTGAATAATACTATACCAAGTCATCATATTATTCTAATGTGTTGTTGACATATGTTGAATCCAAATCCTTGTTCTTCTCTACCAAGTCATTTAACTTTGACTTGGTTTTGAACATCTCTTGCTTTAATTCATTCACCTTAATGACTATTTGTTCCTTATCCTTCTATGCCTTTTGTCTACGGGCCTCTTCTCTTACAATCATGTTCTTCATTTGTAGAATTTGTACCATCATCTTTTCCACGGTTTGATTTCTAGTTTCTTGTTCCTACAACCATAGTTCCTTCTTTCTTTCCAAGCCTTCAACCTTATGCTTATATTCTATGAATACCTTCTAATATGCATGGTCTACGTCATTCCATGCCTTCTCTTTCTTCTTCAACTCCTAGCATTCCTTTTATAACTTTGTCCATTCCATCATCTTTGTCTTTAACTCATTATTTTTTGTGTTAGTTGCAACATCTTGGCATTGATTTTCTCCTTTCTCTCCTTTTTTTGTTTCTTCCAAATTACTATACGTTGTTTGTATTCCTCATATCCTTCTTGTTCTTGTTTCATCTATTGCAACAACCATACGCATGATCACTTGGTGGTGGAAGGTCATTCCAGAGAAGCTATCAAGCAAATTAAACCCTTGGTCAAAGAGGAGGTGTCTTGCACACCATGGGCTACCCTATCGACCATTACATTGGTTAGAAGTAATTTTTTTCTCTTTGAGCATTTATTGAACAAGGATGGAGAAGGAATAGTGGAAATTTTAAATGGTGACAAGTTGTGCCAAGTGATGGACAAGTTCATAAGGTTATCTTAGCCCAATGTCTAGGATTCAATTGCATCCTTTAAACATCGACTCACAAACAAAGGGTATTTTTTTAGCATTCTCGTTCTCAAGGAAAATAATGGTTATGATTACATTCAAGATAGTTGTTTTCCAAGATAATAGACTAGAAAAAAAATGTTTCTATTCAAGATCTTTATGCATGTAGATGGTAGTGGGTGTGAATTAATGAAACAAATGCAACATGGCGATGACCTCCAAACCACTTAGATCATATTTGATCATGTAAAGCGTGTTGAGGTTGGATGACACTCACCTGCCATGTGTGTGATTTTTTTTACTATAAGATGATGACGATTGCGATGTGTGATATGTAATCTAAAAACACAAAGGTTTAATGCATAATGTGGCAAAAGCTAAACAAGGTGATGGTGAAGAATGTTGTTCCTAATCCAAATTCTAAAAGATTCATGGCTAACAATGTTCAAGCCAATCGAAACACAATTCAAATTGTCTATGGTAGCAAAGATCCGTGTGAATCGATGGTTGATAGAAAACAAAATTGTTTTTTCATTGGAATCACTCCTTGGACAAACACACAAAATAACATATCAAACCAAATATGCGAAAAAAACATAGGATGTAATTTGCTATGAATATAAGAATGTTATTTCTTTAGAAGAAGCAGATGCTTGGTATGTAGCAATCTGTTGTTGGTGGTATTCCTCTCTAGAAGTTAACAAAGTTGGATTTCAAGAATTGGAAAATTAACTTAATTTTTGGCACTTTCATGTGAGGCAATGGGGAAGATGTATGATACATGTATTATTTTCAACCCTCTCACACATCTCTTCTCACATCCCATCTTCTTCACAAGTTCACATCTAAGGTACCACTCATTTTAAATTAGCATAACAAATTTTATTTTTTCTTGTGGAATTCAATTTGGAAGAACTTGTATACGTGCCCCCAAGTGCAACCTTTCAGAGAGTGCACAATGTATGGCTTCAATAGTTTGGCAAAAGGGGAGTTTGCTTGTATGTTGTGACATTGGATAACTATGTTCGAACTTTCAAACAATCAACTTTGTATCCTCATTTCAAGAAGGGTGGTCGACTAGGTCAAGGGCCTAATGAAATTGAGTTGCTTTTGCATAGAGTAACCCAATCTAGAGATTTGAAACAATTTGAAGACGAAGTTTTGAAATATTTTTCAAAATCAATTTGCATAATTAGAATTGCACATATGGAAGGTAAGATCTTTGGTTCCTGCAAATGGAAGGTGAACCTAGCCCCTATTAAAAGGGGATTCACATAAGCACGACCATGTGAATTTTTCTCGTCTTCATGTAAACTATACAATTGCCAAATCAAGTGTGAAAATTAAACAACTTGGGGCGGATCAAATTCAGGGAGATGTTGAGTGCTTGAAGCTCCATGTGGAGATGGTGTTTGGCATATATTAAAATGCCCCCCTATGTCACATGTTCAATGTTATATGTTGCAAAAATCCACCAAACATTATTGTGTTGTAAGGATAATTGCCAAGATGACTTTTATTGGTGTCCTTGCCTTGACTTACTCAGGGTCGTGGTCTCAATTCCTTGGTGCACCCTTAAAGCTACACAAATTATAGTTTTATGTAGATGATATGAATCATTGTGTTAGTGGTACAAAGCGCAAGTATAATTAAACAAACCATTTGTTCTAAAAATTTAGCTTGTCCAAGTTAAAACCAATTTCACCCAAGATGAAATCAAGTCTCTTGAGGAAGTGGGATTTGTTTTGAATAAATAGCAATTGATGTTTCCTCAAAATCTATTCGCGAAAGGGAAAACTCCATTCTTATAAATAGGCTAGTGGATGAAATGCCATGGCCAACATCACATAATGGTAAGGTTGTTTGTTGTACAATGCCATTCAACGTGTGAAATATACATTATAATTGGTGGGAAGCTAATCAACTTCTTGAAATGGAAAATTCCATTTTTATAAATAGGCTAATGGATGAAATGTCATGGCCAACATCATGTAATGGTAAGGTTATTTTTTGTACAATGTTATTCAACGTGTGAAATATACATTACAATTGGTAGGAAGCTAATCAACTTCTTGAAATGGAAAACTCCATTCTTATAAATAAGCTAATGGATGAAATGTCATGGCCAACATCATGTAATGGTAAGGTTGTTTGTTGTACAATGCCATTCAATGTGTGAAATATACATTACAATTGGTGGGAAGATAATCAACTTCTTGAAATGATTATAAACCCACCATTGGAGGTTCCCCCTCCTAGATATGGACAAATTTATAAGATTTTGTTTGACCAAAATCCAAACAAGAAACAATATGAAGTTACAATAGGGAACTTCCCAACTTGCACTTGTTCAAGGATTTTGTGGCAATAATGTCCAATTCATTAGGTTGGTGAAGGAAGTGGGTGCCTTGTAAACACATATACTATGTTTTGTCACAACCTTAGCGTTGGGTTCGCGACCAAGGCAAGGGCTAGCAAAGGTGCGGGCCAAGAGTGAAGCCCAGGAGTCACATTTCATGCTTTCAGGAATGTAGGAAAATGTGAGGGAATGAACCCCCACACTCCCAAGTGAACTCCCACTTTGGGAATTAGAGTCCCGATGGATTTTTGAATTTTCAAAGGGAGATTGCAGGGGGTCAAAACTCATTGGACTAAAAAATTCATTATATTTTTGGAAAACTCTTGTAACATAGATGTCAAAAATGGGCTCGCATGACCCATTTGGGCACTTAAAAGATAAGTTATGGCCAAAAGAAAGGCCAGGAGTCAAATTGCTAATTTGACTCTCGACCACTAAAAGTCGGGAATCACCTTGATTTCCTTGCTTGTGGGTGGCATGTCACATATCGTTGGAAAGATCTTAACTAGGGCTACAACTTTGCTTGAAATCTCACCTTAATCAGAGGTCTACACACATAATTATGGGCCTTTAGAGTCAAAAGAATCTTAATTTCAAGAATTTCGGGACTCCAACTTGGGAGTCCTGGGACAAAATGACATTTGGGTGTTGGCCCTATGGCCAAGCACAAAGAATACTATAAAGGGGAAGGTGGTGGCTTCCCTCAAATCTGAGCCATGATGAGTCTTATGAGTTCGTGTTTGCCCGTGGTTCATTTGTGCACCAAAAATGTTCCAACTACGCACTAATCAACTTATTGTTTGGTTTGTGCAAGTCCATGTGAATAATTGAATTGCTTGGCACTCTTCCTAGTCCCCACCCCTAAGCTCCAACATGCCCCTCTACTTCAAAAGTGTTATGAGCCAGGGAGTGTGCCCCAACTCCTTATCCTTCCACTATTTTCACCTTAAATTCACATTTGAGTCTATCAAGGAACTTGGGAGTGCATCATGATTTGCAGCATGTCATGTTTTGTGGGTAGTTCGAAAGTTTCATCCATTTTCCAACGAAATTGTGATGAAGTTTATCGCTTGTTGATTCACAATGTAACTATTATGTAAGTAGGAGTACATTTCTGAATTGTTATAAAAAACAAATACAATGAACATTGTCAATTTTAATGTTCATGATGGTGTTATGTGTTTTGCTTTGAAATTAAAACTTGCAAATGATGTTAACATTTTGGTTTTTTAAACATTTCGATAATTGTTCATTCAACATTTTGCTTGGCATGAATGATGTTTCATTATTGAATATAAATTAGTTATCAAATTAAATGTTTATTAGTAATTTAAAATGTTATATTGAAAAATTATGGGAAATAATTCCAAAGTATCAAATTCACTATTATATATATTTGGATGAATATTTTGTATCATTCAGAAAATATTCTTATCACATTAGTAAAATATTTTGTCCACATGGACAAAACATTCTTGTTTATGTGGAGAATATTTGGCTTATTTGGCAAGAACATTCTTTAAAGATCTTGTGTTGTTCACAAAAGTTCAACTCATGTGTTTGTTGTTCACCATTCATAAGCTCACTACTCACACTCATGTGCTCACATGGTAGCTCCGTTGCTTAAAGGATCCTCTTAACCATTTTGTAAGGTGGCAAAAGAAAAAAAGGCAAGGGAAATTTTTGAAATTATTTTTGGCATGAAGCAAACATGTCCAAAAAACAAGTATACAACTTCAAAACCCATCAATTAGGAGTGCAAAATAGAGAGAGAAAGAAAGAAAGATTATTGCAATTCAATAGTTGGGTCATGTTCAACAATAATAACAAAATTGAAAAAGCATAAAGTGTGTGTTTTCTTTTTCATACAATCGAGTTCTATCCAATTGTTTACAAAATCCTCTTCCCTTCTTTCAAGGATTTAGTATTTAATTATTATGACCTTCAAAGTTTCCAAACAAGGGAAAAAGAGAATTCAAAACTAAAATCATCTTAAAACAACCACCAAAATTATAAAGGAAATGTTATGCTTATAGTTCAGTAGTTGGGTCCTATTCAACAACAACAAAATTTAAAAGCATGAGAGTTTATGTGTGTGTTTTCATCATTCAATTGGATTTATATCCAATCTCCTTCACAATGTGTTGCATATGGTTCTATCATGTTTTCACCTAATGTTTATTTGATGTTTATAACTAGTGTTGGTTGTTTATCAACTTTTAAACCTAACATGTGAATAGATGATGATAAAAGACCGATATATATATATATATAGGAAAGATATGTATTTTAAAAATTCAATTTTCTACAACAACCAAATACACATTCAATTATTTTTTCCCTTCAATTGTCAATTATGAATAGGCCAATTTTCCATTTTCAATTCTTATTGCATAAAAAAAATTCAATAATACAACCTAGCCTTCAATAACAAAAACAACATGAGCCTAAATTCAAGAGTTAGCAAGGAAACAAAACACATAAAACACCAAACAAGGAGCTTGGAAACTGTCAAAACAAAACTCAATGATAAAAGTCAAGGAGCTTGGAAAAATGCAAGTACCCATTACATTACCCTACAAAAGGAGAGAACAACATGAGGTTCTAGGTTATTCTTAAACCTTCAAGCATATGCATATCCTAATTTTTGAAAACCCCAATGGTCAAATACGTATTTTGAATTGACCCGATGGATATGGTTACACATAAAGATAAAACTTAGGTTCACATTCAATGGACATGTATCACAACAAATATGAAAAAACCTTTAATATGGTTTCATCCATATTTGACAATTATGCATATTGATATCCATATTCTTTTGGATATGTGGACAACATTGCTTGTAACTATTTGTAGGCATTGGATCCATCTCCATCTCTTGGGCATGGGAACTTTGGTGATCAATGGAGTTCTCATCCTTCAGAACAACATAATGCATGTGGACAAGTGCTTCCTTATTTCATGTTTGTGTCCAATTGTGTGCATTTTGTGTTGGGTTAATCCCCAAGGCAACAAAATAAGGCACATAGGATGAGGTGGAATATCTCTTTTGTGTCATTCACATTCTTAGAAGGATATTCACAGAAATAAGGTGCCCTCTAAATATAATTATAAAAAATTTCTCCAAGTACTTTGCATAGTTGGAATATCTAATTTCTCAAAGGGTTATTCACATGTATAAGGTGCCCTTCAAATGCATGAGAATTTTTCTCCAAGTGCTTTACATGAGGTTCATGTGCATATTATCATGCGACACATTACACCATGTTAGACCTTAGTTTTAAGGACAAGCAAATGTGTCTAAACCTGATTACCAAATCACCATACAAATCCATATGTGTGAATGCATGAGCCTTTGGGTTTTCTCTGAACCACAAATGTGACCCAGAGTTCTAGGTTTAGATTTTTCTCCTCCCTATACACACTGTAGCAATCTTCAAAGCTCCAGCATTTCCTAATTTGAAAAGAAAAGAAAAGGGTTCATCCTTTTCTATTTTTTTTTCTTTTCTTGATGGAGAAGAAAGCAGAGACACTCTTCAAGGTACATCCATGGTTGAGATGTAACATTGACCAAGGTATATCCATGGTTTACTCACAAGGACATGGCTGAAAATCCCAAGTTTCACTTAGATTTCCATATATGATACTAGCAAGAACTAATTTGAAAGACTATCTCTTTTGGAAGACCTCAAATCAACTAATGTCATGCATGAAGTAGAACCTCAAAAGGTGGTAGCACCCACTAGATTAGTTGCTTGCACTATCATGTAGTTACACATACATATTGTACATTTATTTATGAAGGTAGTTTGTTTGCTTTGTTTGTTGAGTTGAGATCTCCCAAACCATGGCACCTCTTGTCACACTCTTGGTGCCTTTGGAAAGCCCTTGATGAGTATGGGTGCACCAAGTTAGTTTCATAATGTTCCAGCCTCCATTGAAGAAGTTAATTGAATATTGGGGGGAGAAAAATTCATTAAAAATTCATCCAAATCAAAACTAAAAATTATAGCGGAATTTGGGCATGCTCTTGGCATTATTGGAATGCCCTACCACTGAGGATGTAATGAAAGTTTTTTGGAATTTTGTAGACCTAAGGTGCAGGAGATATTGAATTTTGAGTAGGTATATATCATTGAAAATTCAATTAAATTACAAAAAATAGTTTTGGAAAGAAAAATTGGTTGTGTAACCAGTTCACACACTTGGGCAAATGACACATGCTACAATAGTATTATGTTAAAAGTGCTTTGGGAACAAGTGTATACAGAGGTCCATCACATGGACAAAGAAAAATATCATAACCTTAAACCTAAGTTTTTCTCTCCATTCCTTCAAATGGATAGTTTGCCCATGGGCCTTTTACATAGTTTGAATCCTAAAATAGGCTACAATCTTCACATCCTTAATAAGAAAATATAGGTGTCAATCAATTTTTAGCCCCACATTGCCCATTTTCATTAAATACCCAAAATTATTAGGTACCCATTTCTTGCAAAACAATCACTTTTTTTAGGTTTTATTTCTCATTGGAACCTAGTTCATTATATGTGTGTGCATGTTTTATACGTGTAATTTTGTTGGTTTTGATAGTGTTGGTGTTGATTTGGTAACACACAGCAATATACATGACATCAAATTTTATGACTTTCATAAATGAGAGGAAATTTTTTCAAGTATTTATTGTAGAACATAAGTTTTTAGATAAAGTTTATTTGTTGCTAGAACCCAATTCAACGTGTGTGCATTTTTGCTGCTTGTTAATTTTGATAGAGTTGGGCATTGATCTAGTAATGCTTGTCAAAAAACATGTTTCAGGTATAATGGTGCTGTTGTGATGAAAGGAAAATAAGGGCAATTAAAACATTGACTAACATAACCCTTCATTTTGGGAACCTCACTTGCCATCAGCCACCCTGCACACATACTAGTTGCAGAGTCTCATATCCACAACATGCAAACAAAAGTGACTACTAACAACCCACACCACCTCTTTCCCTGTTAACACATTTGCACAATAAATAGCTCACACAATACTTGAACTAACAGAAAGATAATCAATTGTTTCAATTCGTGACGTAACGCCAATCTAGTCTTCCTTAAGATTTAAAACCTGCATTAGAATCCAGAACTGCAGGAACACTAGCACTCAAGTCACCGCCACCCAGTAATAGATACCAGGAAAAAGTTTCAAAAGCTTTGACATCAACCATGTGGAACCAGTCCATTAACAACAAGACACAAGCTATCGAGCAATGGGCAAAACCTGATTGCAATGCCGCTACAAAGGCCACAAGAACATCTTTGAATCATCTGCACAATTGGTACAAACTTGGGTAACAATTGATTTTTCAGAGCCACCTCACGCTGAAGCATAGGAAACGAAGTATATCGTGAGCTTGACCACCCACTTCTACCAGCCACCAGATAAGACAGAGATTGGTTCTTTGAAGACATGCATAGACAGGGGTTCTATCCAAGGATATAATCTGCGACAGGATTTTTTAACTTATTCACCTATCTACAGATGGGGTTCTTGTAGACTATCTGCCTACCTAGATCTCAAAGCACAGACCTTCAAGCAAAGACATGGCTTCTAAGATGTCAGATTGATGACCTTGGGAATTCTTATTAAAGCCACCTTGCAAATACCTGAACCAAAATCTCCTCTTCTTCAAAAGCAATGACAGGACAACAAGAGTGCATCCAAATTTGCCTTCGAATCCCTTTGAAATCCTGGAAATTGTTGATCTGGCCAACTGTGTCTCCCACCAGCACCTTCTATCCAGAGTTGGATTGGCAATGGAGCTTTACAGGACCTCAAGTACACAGTTATACTTCAACTCACAAAAAGAAACAGGTATGCAGTTACATAATAGTGCACCAGTTGGGCTTGTCCTCAACAATGGGTGCCTGGTTTTGCTGAGCAAATCGCCTTGACTCTGAAGGATTGTAAGTGAACTCTGTAGTATCCAGCCCATACTGTTCAACAAACAAGATGAACAACTGCTTGAGTTAGAATGCCATTGTTGGAATTTCATGCACTAACAAAAGAAATGAGATCCAGTTAATGAACCACCAAGACTGCGGTGCAACCATGAAACCATAAGAGACACAAAAATGATGACCACAGTTAAGGACATTACCTTTTCTCTCATTCTTGTGCTCCATGCATCATTCCGAATCTGGCGATTGGTGGGTGGAGCCCCAACAGCAGCTGGGTTGTTTGCCTGATCAGCCTGTCGGTTGATAGGTTGTCGGGCATTCCTTGAAGCTGTGTAGTCATCATCACTATCATATCCTCTCCTTCTTGATGTAACAGATACTGCTCGTAGGGTCATGGCAAAAAACAATCCAAGAGCCTGGAATGGGCAGAATCATTGTGATCACCATATCAACTTTTAACAATACAAATTGGAATACCAAATAGACAACCAGTTTTGTGAGCAGTTGTAGGTACATTCTATCCTATTACCATTCTGAGCCTCCAGACCATGTCGATCACTTCAAGCAATCACTTCATAGCCCATCAGTAGGTGAGGAATGACTCTAGTCATGAGATTGGAAAGAGTCCTGTTGATAACATGATACTCAAAATACAAAGCCTTTCACCAATTCAGACCTCCTCATAACAAAAACTCCAACTATACTGGTTAATTCCACTGTGCTGTATACACTTATAGCTCTGCAGCTGTGTATTAACATCCATGCGAGGTCTGTTGCAAGGAGGGTGTGAAAAGTAAGCATTGTAGCTACACGGAATGACAAATCCTTGTTATGTTCACCCTGCAGCATCCTGAAACAGTAGATAATACAAAATTCATATATCCACTGCCATCTATCTACAACAAAATGCAACGAATGAATAAAAACCAAGGTGCACAGTTTAAGGTCAAAGAACTCCTCAGTCCTGAACTCGCACAGTTAAGCTGCACAAATTCCTACTGACACTCCTAACCCAAATCTTTAAGGAATGCCAACAGCACCCATATGCAACACAGCCTATCAATGAGTCATTGTATGGCAGGTGGAAAGACTGCATTATAGATGTTGATGATGAACTTTTGCTCACCTCCATAACAACAACTGCTAATGCAGCCCACTTGCAAATGTCCAGATTTTTCTTCACAAATTTTTCCAATTTGTCCAGCTCTCCTGTGGGATCTTCTGGGATGTCCTGCATGTTCCCAACAAATATTATCTGACTGTAAAAAGACATTTAGAAATTGTCATTCATTGCATCAGTTCTGTCCTCCAGTTACAGAATGAAGTACCCCAAAAAAGGCCCTACATCTATGACAGTGCACAGTCCCTATGGAATAGGTGGTCAAGAAATGGATTGTTCTTGCAAAAGGGAAAGTCACATTGCATCCCAACTAAGAAGCTGGACAAAATCTTAGTGGACATGGGGATTCAGAGATGATGATGTACCTCACGCCAGTGACGGTCAAAGAAAATATAGCCAGCAATGGCAAACTGCACAATGAGCAGGACAACTTGAAGGAAGGTGTACTGCAGATGGATTAAGGTACCACTTTGCAAGCACATAACAGCCACATGCAAGAAAAGACACTTTCACAGTGTCTTAAACACTAATTTAGCTCTTAACAAAACCTGACCCAATCATCATTGGGGCATCATACTCGTGTCATGGTAGCATTTCATGGGATAGCATGCAACCAACCACAGGCCATTCTTCACTCAAGGAAAATAGGTGTCCAGTGTTCATCTATCATTAGGAATCATTGATATTTACAATCCCTACACAAAACCACTTCACAGAAAACAGTGGCAGGGCAACCAAGGCAGGATACACAAGAGAGGCAGAAGCCATGACTGGTCTCTGCTGCAATATGGCCTATTAAAGCAACAAAGCATGTGATGATCCCTGAACCCAAGAATGCATAGATAAACCTGCATTCATCAAGAACATCAGTCAGGATATGCAAAACTCTACCAGCCTTGATGATAATTCTTCACATATCTGACTACTGCAAGCCCATAATTTCACAAAATACTATTTCTGAACAAAATTTCCTTCTGTGAGCAAGCTGAAGCACAGGATTAAAAAGCCACTGACAAATTGTGCCATCCCACATACCATGGTTCTGGGAGATCAGGAAGGGTAAGAAGGCCCTGCTTCCCAATTGATATGAACGGTCTTCCAAGTTCTTGGTAGCCCACATTCCCAAGGGTATTCAAGTTTCCCTCTCCAAGAAGGGGTAGACCATCTGACAACACAGTTGTGATGGCAGAATCTGAGGTGGACACTGTATCAAACTTCCATTCCTTGAGCATCCAGAGTGAGTACAGTACCATATATGCTCCAACCATAGCAACCAGAAAGTTAAGCAGCTTCAGAATGCATTGCAGGAACCCCTGACAACTCATCTTGAAAAACTGAATTGTAAAAGATCAGTGGATGGACAAGTTCTTCAAGAATACAGAAAGTTCATTCAGCTGGAAATCAGAAGACTCTTCTGGGGAAAACTTCTTGTGCATTTATCCTCGTATCCTGCAAAAAAAAAAAACTTTCATGAACCCAAAAGAAAGACATCTCTAATTTGTGGCTTTAGTCAAGGTTCACACATTAAGAGGTTAGTATTACCCTAATATGGCATGCTTTGGTACTCTATGTAATTACAGCTGTATTGTACATTTGACAGCAGCCGTAATGGCATGCTCAGGTACTGTACATTGTGGCTAACCTTATTGGGAAGCTCAATCCACAATATGTCAATCTGACTGTTTGCACATAATGCAATATCGGATTCAACAAACAGATCTGACCTTGGATGAGTTGAGCTATTCAGAAGCAACACAAGAGATGTTCAGGCCACATCCTACAAGAACTTACATCACAACTTAGTAAACAAAATTGAGAAGCTCGGCAACCAGACATGCAACATCCAATAACAACACCCAAGAACTGAGCAACAAGGAGGCAAACATGTATTATCACTCAAGATTTGAATTTGTTACCATTGCAACATCTCTTCAGAGAATCTGGGCAAGTATGAGTGGTAACAACAAAATGTTCACACAACAACAAGACAAAGACTGGAACAACATTCAGCACTTTTGATTTGCAAACCCCCTTACATGTGTAAACCCAGTAATTCCTCACTGTAGATAGATAGCATGGCAATAAAAGGCTTCAATCTAAAGAGATATACAACCAGAATACCAAAAAAAGGCAATTCAAAGCTCTTCAAACATACATGCATACGCACATTCAGGCATTAGTAAGTGAGCAACAGATTACCAAGAGAAAGAAAAGTCAAGCAAAGTCCAGCAAAGAGAACAGCAGGTCTCAGTCAAGCGCGAGAGAGACTCCGCAGAGCTTCAGTAGAGAACTGAAAAAGGACATAGTTTTGTCACCATCTTCCCATGTATGAATTCTTCTACGAATTCAGGATCTAGAATACTGGATCTGGCACCAGAGCTTGGAAAACGGCCTGCTCCAAACGTCTGGTGTGTTCGGTTTGAAATTCTCTCAAGATACACCTTGCTTTATAAACAAACAGTTTCTTAATTCGAAAAGAATATACTATTCGCCAGCAACGATCCGTCAACACGCCACCGCGAAACAATGCACCGAGAAACAAAAAACACGTAGCTCTGAAGTCTCTTCGACCATGCCGGGAACAACAAACCTTGAAAGCAAGTACTTAAAAGATCTTCCGATCTTTCTTTCTTTCCCCTTGCAGCATCAATAAACCTCCACAAAACGCATCATTTCAAAGCCAGCGTTTCTTTCAACGGCGGGAACTCGACACAATATAATGCACAGCTGGGAAAACAAAAACAGAATAAGTTTGTGCAATCCGCTGCCAAAGTTCTTCTTCCACAAACGCTCGCTCGAGCGCTCGTTGTTATTTGTGTGCGATTCAAAATCAAAAACAGGAGGGAGAGGAACAGGGGGAGCGGCGGGAAGGAGACACTGTAGCGGCACAGACAGAGAGGAAGGCAGAAAGAAGAGAAACAGCTATTGAGAGATCGACGGAGCGTTTGTTTGCTCGTAAGTACATACCTTCCGGCTACCGATCGAATAGATTCCGAGCTTTTTTTTCCGCTGCGTCCGGATCGTCCTTCGTCTTCCGCAACAGGTTTGTTCCTTATTTATTTTCCCTCTCTCTCTCTCTCTCTCTCTCTCTCTCTCTCCTGTCACGTACAAAAAAAAAGCTCGAAAAGGCGATGGCGCTCGAAGGGATGGGCGGGAAGGGACACTGGAGGGACACTGGGTTTTGCGATGACGCCATAGCCGCCAGGGTTTGCACTTCTTCTTCGTCTTCTTCTTCTCTGGCACGCCATAGCCACCGCTTTGAAGCCTACGACGCACCAAACGCCACTGGGGGGGGGGGGGGGGGGGGGGGGGGCGGAATACTACCTACCGCCTTGGTTGCCCCCCTCGATTTACGTGCCGTTTTTTGGCCCCTCGCGTTTTGACTCTCGGG
>Ga0116231_10007108_pt1 | contig 20791 bp, 16 predicted proteins | sample S1TSphgellanicum_2_FD_89695 | JGI IMG/M metagenome (GOLD analysis project Ga0116231, IMG submission 89695) | Host-associated microbial communities from peat moss isolated from Minnesota, USA - S1T2_Fd - Sphagnum magellanicum MG | ecosystem: Host-associated > Plants > Peat moss > Unclassified...
CCGATGTCTGTAGCGTCTGCCCTGCCAGTCTCACCACTCCTGTTTCCTTGCAAGTCACTTGCAGCAAAGCTTATGGTCCCGCTCCTGCACCAGGTACGTGTAACTACTACAATCCTTTGCAGAAGACAATTCTCAGAAATATTTTGTTTTTGGTGCAGCAGCTTGCAACCCAAAGCTTCAACACTAGATCTGGACAGTCTTTAGCAGAATTTTTTTAGAAAGATTTTCTTTTTCTGCAGCAGCAGCTTGAAACCCAAGAATTCAACACTAGATCCAGTCTGTTGCAGCTATTGATCAAATCCTTTGGGAAAAAAGTTTCCTCTGCAATCCTTTGGGAAATTTTTTTCCTTTGCAATCCTTTGGAATTTTTTTTTCCTTTGGGAAGCTCTCCTTTGCAGAGTTTGTATGCTCATCACTACTACTACTACTGCAGCTGCTGCTGCTGCTGCTACTGTGTCTAGTCCTTCTTCCACAGCAGCTGGAACTCATGGAATATTCTATGTCTCAAGATCCAATACAGTATCTTTCCTGAAATACTAGTATCTCAAGAAATACTCCAGCATCCCAAGAAAATACAGAAAGTGATTATTGTCACCTACTGTAGAGTACATTTTATGTGGAGCCTTTGCTTTCTGGAAAGTTCCCCCATGTGAAAGTCATTTTCTGGAAGCTGGATTCTTCATGTACCGTGGAATGGAGTGGTCAAGCAGCCCTGCCCATTATGTTGGGGTAAAGTGCCAGATGAGCCCGTTTCAGCGAACCGTGCTGGGTCATAATGGGCAGGGTGGTGAGGCCATTTCATGACATGAGGGTCTAGGCTGGCAGATTCCATCATACATTACAGAAAAAATATCATGTTCATCAGACACATTTTTGGTCACTATTATTACAAGTGTATGATCATCTGAACTGGAAGATTATGCCGTGTAAACATGTGGTCAAGAAAATGGTAGAATCTGCCATCCCAGAATCTTGTGCATTGGCTCTTGTGACATAATGGGTGGGGTGAGGCCATTCCATGACATTATGGTCTGGGGTGGCAGATTCCAGGATTTATTACATAGAAATTCGTGTTCAATGTAGACACATTTTGGTCACTATTAATATTACGAGTGTATGATTGTTGTGCCAGAAGATTATGTCATATGAAATGTTGTCAAGAAAATGACATAATCTGCTACCCCCTGAGACCTTAATGTCTTGTGAATTGGGTCTTGTGACTGACTGACTGACATGGTTGTGAAGTTAATAATATGGAAGGTTTGTGATGGTTGTTGTCATGATCTGCAGCAAGAGCTTCGAAGAAGCCCATCAGTGTACTGCCTATAGTGGCAGGGACCATCATTGCTCTTGTGTTGGGTATACTAGCTGTGTTCATATGGCGGTCTTGTCTGCACAAAAAGAAATCTTTGAGGTTTCCGGACTCAACTCAAGAACTTGATGGTAAATATATATTGCAGAAATGATCTTTCTAACACCATTGCCAATTTTGAACTTCCTGCTAGATTTTTGCAAGAGTAACAAGTCCAATGCCCATTGGAATTTTTGGAGGGTTTGTGGGGGGTCATGAAGAATGTGTGTGTGTGTGTGTGTGTGTGTATCCAGAGATTTTGAAGATTGAAGGAAAGCCAACAGTTTATTCATACAGTGTTTTGAAAACTGCTACCAGAAATTTTCATCAAGGAAGCAAGCTTGGGGAAGGTGGATTTGGTGCTGTTTACAAGGTAATATCCATTCTCTTTAAGTACTATAGAAAATGCTCAAGCCCCTGCCCATTATGTTGGGTATGGTGCCAAGCAAGCCTGATCATTCATTGAGCTGGGTGACACATCCAACATGATGGGCAACCTGGGCAAGATCATTCTGCATGACATTTTAAGGTCTGGGGTGGCAGATTCAACAATTTGTAAAACAATTTCAAGTTCAGTAGAAATTGATAGTAGGAGTGTACAATCATTGCTGGAGGATTGTATCATATAATGTGGTCAAGATATGACATAATCTGCCATCCCAGACCTGAATGAGTTGCCAATTGCATTCAACAGACAATTGTAGATGTGACTGAAATTTTTGATTGACAGATGATACTACTTGATCAGTAGTGAGATTTTTTTCCTTCAGCAGTGCAGCAATAGTTGTGCAAAACTTTCATAGGAATTTGAAAAGTCTGTTACATCCTTTGCAGTTGAAATGGTATGACAAAACAAGGTGGTCCCTAACTCTACCATGAGGTCAGAAGAAATTTGTAACGGCCATTGGGTTGTATGTGGACAGGGGGTTTTACCAGATGGTACAGTAGTAGCTGTAAAACAGTTATCAGTAAGCTCAAGACAAGGCAAGGAAGAGTTCTTGAATGAAGTGATGCTCATCACAGGTGTTCAACATCGTAATCTTGTCAAACTCCGCGGCTGCTGTCTAAAAGGGGACGAACGCCTTCTTGTGTATGAATTCCTGGAAAACAGAAGCCTCCACCAAGCATTGTTTGGTATGTCTTGATCCTTTTTTGATATGACATTGCAATTCTCAAATGAGACGCTCAGAAACACTTCTATCTATCTTGAGAACTTGATGGCCTGGCCTGAGAGTTCTGTTTAGAGCCCGAATAGAAATTTACTGAGCTTGCTGATTTTAAGCTTGTGATGGTGGTTCCAGATGAAACACGTGTGCTGAAACTTGATTGGCCAACAAGGCTGAAGATTTTAGTGGGAACAGCAAGGGGATTAGCATATTTGCACGAGGGGTGTTCAACCCGTATAATCCACCGTGATATCAAAGCCAGCAACATTTTGCTGGACAGGGATCTGAACCCCAAAATTGCCGACTTTGGATTGGCACGCTTGTTTCAGGATAATGAAAGCCATATCAGTACCCGTGTTGCTGGGACTGTGTAATGTCTCTAATAACCCAGCTGCTTTGCCATCCTTGGTTGCATTTCTTCCATTGATTTTGCACTTCCATATAGCTGACTTCCATGTGTTGGAATCTATATCTACATCACAGAACCTTGCATTCTACGTGTATTATGTCAAGTTGGGTATTGATCATAGCCAGGTACTTTTTTTTTGCTAAATTTTGGACTTGGGTATGTGGTGAATAATTGTTGTATTTTGCAGTAGTAACATATTTATGCAGAGATGGAAAGGATGAACCAAAGCACCTACCTTAACATTGAATGTGTGGGCTTGGGGTTCAGAGGGTATTTGGCACCGGAATATGCAATGAGGGGTCAACTCACTGAGAAGGCTGATGTATTCAGCTTTGGAATTGTTGCCCTGGAGCTTGTCAGTGGTCGAGGCAATTTAGACCTTCGCTTGCCTCCTGAAATGGCATACCTTCTTGACTGGGTATTATTATGCGCCTCCTTCATTCTGCGCTGTTTTGTGGGTGCAATCTGCTTCCTATCAATTTAACATATAGCTCAATTGTTTGTGTGAATTTGACCTCATTTGGTTCAATTTTGTTTTATTACAAAAAACTCATAGTTTTCCAACTGAAATCATCTTGAAATCTTGTATGAAAACATGAACTTTTCTTTCGTGGTTTACAATAACAAGTTTAGTACTAACTTAGGATTCCATAGAACCATCAAACAGAATTTTTTTTGTTGAGATGAGAGTGCTTGCAAGTTCATAAACTAACAACATCAAATGGGAGGCAGACATGGCACTTGCACGAGCAGAAGAATCTAATTAGCCTTGTGGATCCAACGCTAGTGCGGGAAGGATACTCAGATGAGGAGGCGATGAGGGTGGTAGAAGTAGCTTTATTATGCACACAATCGGTTGGTACAATGCGTCCAACGATGACCCGAGTAGTCGAATTGCTGACTGGTGGTGCTGAAATCGAAATTCCTGAAGTTGCTGGAAGTTCAAAGCCACGCTTATTTACTCTCAACAGTCTTGGAGCTGGCACACTAGCATGGAAAGAAAAATCTTCTTCAAAGGACATTAAAACTGGCTCTTCACCAAAGTCAGATGAGCAAGGATCACGACGTGACTCCAGTGCCACGGCCACTTATGTCAGTGCCATTGAGCCTAGATGAACAAACAACCCAGTAGAGGAATAATGCCCTTAATTTGCAGTAGCCACAATCTTGGGAATTTGACAAACTGCCATTTTAGTCACCACCGCCTATTGCTACTGTTGCTTCTGTTGTTGTTTGTTGCAGATGAATTGTACAACACAATACTTTTGCAACTTGGACTACATTGCCAAAACATGGCTTCTATAGTCTTTGAGAATGGCAGGGATCTGTATAGAGTTCCTGCAGGCAGGTTGTCCTCAGCAATTTCTCCATTCCGGTTTTGGGGGCCCTCTGTTGAGCTTTGTGGGGGGCCAAATTTGTTTATTATGCTCCCAATGTGTTCATTACTGTAATCTTCTGCTCTACCTTTCAGAGATAGTCAAGGCATTATTGATCCCTTGTCTGCTTTCATAGTGTTAAGAATGCATGCATACATATGTATATTTTCATGGAAATGGAAGAGTTGCCAGTTGAAACTTCATACTTTCCCATTGTTTTCAGTGTGATTGGCAACTTGGGTAGAACTTGGATCTGTTGATTTTCAGTCGGATGGTATAGATATATAGAGACAAGGTGTTTTGGATTGGGCTTGTCCATTACCTAGTCCAACTCTAAACCCCTAAAACCTTTTCTGAATGGAAAGAATATGATTTACTTATGTGTTGGTTAATTCTTGAACATTTTATCTGCAAGGAACAATTGTGCAAATGTTTGTAAAAAGGGAGGATGGTGGGATGTGTAAAAGCCCAAAAGCAAAGTAAAACACATGAACTTCAATAAGTTTTCTCTATTGGTCTGAATTTGCCAAACAACAAATGTGCATGCTGCCTTATTGAGGGCTTTTCAGTGGCACTGATAGGGGCCCCATAGTTTGGGAGGGTTACAATGTAGTCACATCCAAGCAAGCAAACAAACAAACAAACACCTATATCAATATATAGAAGATTGTTTCTTTTAATTTTAAGCTTTATCTTTCATGATCATTCTTTTCTGGTTCACTTTTTTCCTCCCTAAGCAAGTCATGACTAAACACTTAGTCTATAAGAAGTCCACCTCTTACTTATGCATGGTCCTTCACCTCTAGGTTTCAAAGAAAAAGTGTAAAACCTTAGAGGATGGACTTATTATAGATTTTAAAAATCATTCAAAAAGGTTAAAGAAATGAAGAAGATTAACCTTGAAAGCAAATCTATCAAACACATGGCAATTTAAGAATGATGCATGTTGCTGTCTATAACCAAATAGTCAAATGTTGATAAACAAACGTTACCTGCTTTATCACCAAAATGGGTAAAACAAAAAAATGAACATAATCTTATATTTTAACATTCAAATTTGTATGTGTGACAAAGATCTAAATTAAAACTTGGTTTAGAAATTGACATCATGGTGTTTAAGGTTCCATGAGCTCTAAATTTATAGAAAAAGAGACATTGCCACAAAGGCTTTACAGATGTGGTGTTTCTATTCTTCTAGAACCTTCATGATGTTTAATCTTGTCCTCGTGCCTTAATCTCTTAACATTCCTTGTCATTCCAAATGTTTTTAATTGTGCACATCTTTGTTTTCTGTCTTATGATCATGATGTTGTTCAACATTTGGCTTCTATTCCTTTCATGATGCTTGGAGGAAGCCTTTGATTCTTGGTTCTTTCGTAATGTTTTGTAACAACTTCCTATTCTAGTCCTTTTTGTGATGCTTTCAATGTTCCTCTTCTAGTCCCTTTCATGATCATCCCAATCTTCCTCTTGGGTGTCTCTTTGTGATGCTCGTGGTGGTCCTTTTCTTATTGGTACTTTTTGTGATGTTTTTGACATTCTTTTTGAAATCCCCTTTGCACCATTTTGTGGTGTTTTCTTGCTTGATCATCAAAAGGTTATAGCCTTGTTACAACATTTCCTTGCTCACATTTAGCCTTTACCCATTGTTTAACCTCTTTTTGAACTTTTATTGTGATTCTAAGGAACTCACACCTATGTACTTTGATGAATATGTTCATAAGTATGTTTTTGAAGTTTTATTGGAAGCAATCACTTACCTCCCTTACAACCATTTCAAACTAAAATGAATTATGTTATTGCACATTTTTCAACTATTCCTCGAACTACTTGGTCTTTCACAGTTAAGGAATCCACTGCTTTTCTAGCCCGGTTATCCTCCTTTTCCTTTTGCTTTACTTTTCTCATTTCTTATATTGTTGCCTTGTCCATGACTTTTTTCATATGATATCTAAGGTACTTATTGAAAGTCACATGTGATTGTGAATAATCAACTAACAACTCTTTGCCCTTAACGTGTATTACATGCAAATGGAATAGTGACATCAAGTTGTGCAAGTTCATTGACTTTCAAGTTAGATTCGAAAATGTTTAAAATTCTTATAATCATAGCTCAAAATTAGAACCATCTAGGTTGACTACAAGGTGAAAGCACTTTATGGTGACTCCCTTTACGTAGTCACATTATATTATTTTCTTGGGTGGATGTTTTTGAGACTATACCATGTCAACACTAAAAAGGAATTTCACAATTTTTTTACATACTATGGTAGAACATAACCCAAATGATATAATTTTTTTAAATTAATTATTTTTTATGTATATCTTGGTGAATTGGAATATATTTTGTGTAGACTATACTTGTAATTGTGTATTGAAACATGCAAATATATTTCAAAAACTATTGAAATGATTTTTAACATCTATAAAATTTGTAGTATCTATTTCATATGTGATGATTCCACATGTTTTGAACCATATTTGTGAACCATGTGAAGAATTTGATCATTTTCACATCACAAATGGGGTTTTTTCAAGGTGTTGATCATTTTTCATAAACTTTCCATTTTATGATTTGGTAATGGAGATCGTGTGAAAATTTGTCTTTCATGGGTTCGTATTTTATGCACACAAATGTTGTGCATTTAAAATACATATGATGCACATATAAGTATTTTAATTCATAAAACATTTCATCCTACTTATACATGCATCATACATGTGGTAACTCGAAATTTGGAGAAACAACCACTCCGAAATGGAAAGTGACAAACATTTTGAGTTGGGCCAATGCATATCATCCATTTCAAACATACATTTGGATGATTAATGAAACCAAATACTTAATGTAATTTGAAATGAAAAACTAGCTTTGTTATAGGTATGCCATAAATGTACCCATTGGTTCTTTGAATTTAAATGATTAAATTTGTTTTCAAATAATTTTGAATATTATTAACATAATGAAAATAATAATCCTAAGGCCTTAACACCACAAATTAAACCCAAAATTAAATGCACCATGTTTTGATAGATATATACTATAATATAATGCTAAAAAATGCATGAAAGACGATCATTGTATTGTGTTTTCATCTTACATTGGTTTCTTTTGGCACATCTTGTTTCTACCTTGGGCCTTGAAGCATATCTACTCAATAACATTTCTAAGTTTTTGACCTATATATAAAGACTTTTAATTGGATGAAAACACATTACAAGTGAGTCACTTTTCACCATTTTTCACCCAAAAAAATGATGTATAACAAGTATGATATGTATGCAAAAAGCTAGAATTTTGAAGAATTTTTTTGAAAACCCTAATTAATCCAAGATGTGATGTCCACATGTACCAAAAAAACCCAAATGTAGAATTTTTATTTTTGTGACTATATTTTTGGGGGGCATAATGTGCTTTCACCCAATTGTTACATGAATTATTATTACTATATTAAATAGTTCAATGGTTATTGATTATGATCAACTTGGTCATTTGATGTGTAATCATTTTCATGTCCTTTGTTGTTACTTGCTACACATGTAAATGTTTGTTTAAGGATAAGTCTTGTTGTCCATTGCCTTAAGGTTAAAAGGCAATATACCTATAACCTTAAATCTAGACTTGATATTATGTTTGGTGAATGATTAGTTTTATAAGATGTTGTCCACCTATCTAGTTAAATTGATCAAATGTTTGGTTCCATATAATTGTTTTTCACCATAACCCCATTTTTCCTTTTTTAATATTGTTTTAAAAGTTAAGTGAAACAAAATGTAACATCTAGAAGTTGGAAGGCATTTGATGTGTGAAATGATAAGGTGATAACATCTAGACCAAAATTTTGTTCTATTGTTTCTAGGGTAATATGTGGATCATATTTATTCAAAACTAATAAGTGATGAATTATAAAAAATTCCCATTGTAAATTTTTTCCACTTGGATGCAATCATGTTAATACATACCAAATCAATAGTAAACATTAATTAATATTTCATATTTTTAAATGATAATTTAAGTTGATGTTGAAAATTTTAAATTTATTTATATAATAATAATCATAATATATCATAAGAACATTTGAATCAATTTACAATTTAATTTTAAAAATATAAACCTCATCATTTTAATTTCATATATATATATATATAAAGAGATTTTAAAAAATATTTTTTCCAAAATAATAAAAAAATATTCCAAATTAAGCAATCACTTGAGGGGAAGCCTCTAGTTCATTATATTGTGCTGACCCACTTGTAACATACCTTGCATTGTCATGAAACATGAGCATGAAACATATCATCTAAGCTCTCTCTTACATTGCCATGTAGAACCTCAATTTGCATAGTTTGATGTAATTGTCTTGCATTCTTCCATTTTTGAAAATGTAAATTATAAGTAAAACCCTACTCATTGCATTAAATATGCATAGTTTACATTTAACCATTTTCAAGACTTGGGCATAATGTTGTAAACTTGTCTACTAAGAATCGTTATTCTTTTTCATTGTTTGATTGTTTGAACGCTTCTTTCAAATGTTTAAATTCCACATATGATTTACATTGCACTTGTGTTGAGAGTCCAATGCTTACAAGTTGTTATGATATGAATCACAAGAAGTTGTGATCAAATGTTGTATTTTGCAGATTTCAAATATTTTTACTTGTTGAATATTCAATTTTGAGTGTTTACATTTGAACCAAGACCATTAGCTATTCCTCGATAGACTATTTTGAAAAGGTGTAAGCCTTGTTTATGTGAGTTCCATGTGATCATTATCTTCAACTAATGTAGCATTATTAATAGTCAACATTTCTAAATAATTAAGCTGCTAAGGTTGACGTAATTGTTTTTGAATCTTATCTTCTGTTAGCAGACATGTTGATTCCATTTTTCTAGATCTTGTTTTACCATTCAAATGATATCAATAAAAGTTAAGGCATGTTCCATGATTTGTTTACCCTCTTAAAAGAACATGTCCTTTCAATAACCTCTTAGACTTCTCTAATGCCTAGTTTGCCCATTTGCATGTCTTGTTTGCACTTGTTGAATTCTATTAATAGTTGTTGCTTTGGGTCTTGTCTTTGATGGGAGTTAAGGGGGCGTATTTTATTTATCCAATGTTGGTTGGTCCAACATACTATTCCATTGTTTGTGAGGCACATTCAAGTTTGTGATTGTTGCATTTTGTTTGGACCCAACCTCCAATAAGTGCAGGTGTATGCTTTGGTCCCACTAAATGTTTACCCTTATCTTTTCATGTACATAGTCCAAGAATAGAGAAATTGGGTCAATAAGTTAGCATATACAATGCATGTGATTAGATAGAGGTTTAGTGGGGGAGATGGGAGTTTACAAGTCTAAAAAATCTTGGAGCACAATATATGTCTATTGTTGATTTGCAAGTGATGGGTGTGAATCTCAATGTGGGATGGCCTTGATTTAGTGTCAAAATCTGTCACCTTGAAGACTCCTTGATATACAATTTAAAACAACATATTGTTGGATCTAGCAATAATATAAGTACTTTTTGAACCTTGTATCATAAACCTTGTGTATGATTTTAGTCCAAGCTATCTCTTCTCTTGGTGTTTGCACATTTATTAGATCTAGTTTTTGCACATCTATTTTAAACTTGATTTTTTCTCGATTACATTGTGTACTTTTAAATCTAATTTTTGATTGTTGATTTAGTTCTAGAAGTTGAAAAATAAATTAAAAAATAAATTATATAAATTATATATATATATATTGGTCTCTATCCACATCCATAGATGAACGCAAAATCCACTTTCTGGTTAGATATTGAAAAAAAATCTAAACAAAATATTTCAAGACAAGGCATTTGATCATAGGCACTTTTTTGGACAGTGTGTAAATGAGGACGTGTGTCCATTGACTGACTAGGATCTGAACTATAGAGGCCTTCAGTTCAGTTGTAGGATTGTGTTTGATGATGGGCGTGTTTACACTACAACTTCCGTTTTGAATTCTCTTTCCACATTTGGATGATGCAAACCAGGCCTAGTCATAATATCTTTACATTAAAGGACCCTTTTCTCAATTGTTTTCAGTCATGTCAGCTGCCACCTCAGCTGCCACTTCAGCAACTTTTTTTGGCCCCTTGCCATAGGAGGTTCTCAGGTTCGAATCTTTCCTTATCAGATAAGGTTGGCTCTTTGTAGACTCAAATAGGTAACCTACTAACCACCCAAGGGTTAGTAGACTTGAAGGACATCTTTAGGGTTTTTTTTTAATTTTTAATTTTTAATTTTTTTATGTGGGGGCTAAAAACTCAAATAAGCACCCAACATTGGAAGGATATGATCTTTTAGAGTTTCTGTTTTTCTTTTCTTTTTGGTAAAATCAAATGACCACCCAACACTCAAAATTTGTGAAAATCAAAACATGACTAGGTATTATAATATGAGCCCTCTTTCTTTTTTCTCATTTAGGAAGGGCTGGCATTTAAAGCCTTAAAAAAATAAAAATTGGTGAGATTTCGCCAAAAAGAGAAATTAAAAACTAAAAACATGAAAATGAAGTGATTTTGGAGGTTTTCAATCGCCAGAAGTTAGAGAAAAAATTAGTAAAAATCTCCAGATTTCTACATTTGGTTTTCAATGTGTAGCCAAAGATATAGAAGGATGATACAAAATTTGTATTGCATATTTGATTTATAGCCAGATTTGGATACATGGTCTTAGGGATGATCGCCAACTTTTCTACAACTTAGTATGGATTATTGCTAATTTGGCTACAAACAAAAATTCATTAAAAAAAAAAAACATTGGGCCTCAGGACAGAAGGAAAGCAAAGTGGGTAAAATCACACAAAAAGACGCGGCTTGTGGGAGCTGATTGGGAACAATTGGGAGCAATTGAGAACAGTAGAGAATAATTGGGAACGAGTAGGGAGGGAGAATCGCGAACGAAAGAAGCCGACATGGCCATTGGCGTGTGTCGGCCGCGCTTACTGTACATAGCACCGCACACACGCCATGGCACCACTGCGTGCTCAACTACCCCCGCGCGTGTACGCTCCACAGCAGCCCGAGCTCACACACTCCTGTACCATCCCGTACTGCACCGTGCACGTCCCCTGTCCTTTCCCGTAAATCCTCACCACTTCTGCCCTGCGCTCGACATGCGCTCGTCCGTCGCCGCTCCGCTGCAGTCCGCCGTCCGTCACTGCCGCATCGCTGCATTGCTCCCGTCCGTCGCCCCTTTCGCGTTGCATTGTTCCCGTCCGTCGCTCGCCCGCTGCTGCGCTGCATTCCTTCCTCGCGTCTCCATCGCTGCTGCGCAATGCCCGCCTGATTCCTCGTCTCCAAGTGCGCTCGAATTGCACTATAAAGAGTCGCCAGCCTCTCGACATTCCCTGCAATTTTATTTTCTTTCTCCACGACATTCAATCCGCTGTTGTCGTTCCAGAAGCTGTAACTCTTGATTCTTGATCAATCGATAGGCGGTCGGGATCACCATGGTGCAGCTCTTCAGTGTGCCGGCGTTCTTCATCCTTTTCCGGGAGACGCTGGAGGCTTCCATCATTCTTTCAGTTATGCTGGTTCTCCTGGGCAAGATCGTGGACGACCCTGTTGTGAGGCGGCGCATGCAACGGCATGTGTGGATGGGAGTCGTGACGGGAGTGGCGTTGTCGCTGGTGGCCGCGACGATCTTTATCTCCCTCTACTACACTGTCGCGAAGAACGCCTGGGAGAATTCGGAGCCTCTGTGGGAAGGGATTCTTGGTCTCATTGCTGTGATACTTATCACGGTGATGGCGTTTTCCATGGTCAGAGTGGATACATGGAGAGCCAAATGGGAGAAGAAGCTCACTAAAGTCACGCTCGAGACTTTGAACAAGCAGCAGGCCGGTGCATCAGAGGTGCAAAGCAAGAGAAGCAAGTATGCGCTCTTCCTTCTTCCCTTGAGCGTTGTGGTACGAGAGGGAGTAGAAGCGGTGATCTTTCTCGGCGGTGTAGGACTGGACGGCTCTGGCACAGCGGTTCCCATTCCTGCAGTTGTCGGTGCTCTTTGTGGCGTCCTCACCGGCTACTTGCTCTACAAAGGTGGCAGCCATGTCGGGTTCAAGTGGTTCTTGCTGGGATCCAGTGTGCTGCTCCTGCTCATTGCTGCAGGTCTTTTCTCTGGCTCCGTGCATGAGTTCGAAGAGTACACTGACAACGAACACTTCTTGTGGCAATTGCATTGCTGTCACCAGGAGAAAGACGGTATCTGGAAAATCCTGAATGCAATCTTCGGCTGGCGTGATGAAGCTACTGTGGGTACACTCGTCTCTTACATCTGCTACTGGGTATTCGTCGCCTTCACATTTGCGCTTCTGAGAATGAAGTGGAAGAGAGATGCGGAGCGCGAAGCAGCTCGACAAGAACCCAAGATCACAGACGACGACATCAAGAACGGCACTTCAAGTAGACTGGCGCCTGTATAGAACTTGCTCTTGAAGCCCATGTCGTTGAATGAAAAAACCTTGTCTCTGAAATATTTCTATTGCATGAATCTCTTGTGTCCGATCTTCTTCAAATTTGTTGTGTTGCAATTGCTCCTCCCTGCAATCTTTTGCCGCATGCATGCATGAAGTCTGGGTGATGATGACAACAAATTGTTTACACAAAACTTGCTAGCTTAGGTTGAGAGTGCACCTAAGAATCATCATGGTGGTTCCTTTCCTACACAACAATTTTGATTAACATGTTGGGCTCTTGCAAATTTGGAAAGATTATCTTGCGACAATGTTGTCAATTTACAACAACCAGCCTTTTGATAGAGTTATAGGATGAAACAATTGTTGTTTCATAGAATCATGAATGATGTGTGTGGTTTGCATTGATTTTTCACAATCCAAAAGTGATGTTGAAAATGTTGGCATCTGACGTTAATAGATGCCACCAACAAGTAGAAGCAATTAGCCAAAAGCACAACCATGAAATGTTTGAGGCACTTTGTAAAAGCAATTCATGAGCTTTTCGATGCGATTACTTGCCACAACCATCTAGGGTCAATTCAAAAATTATTAATGTAAATTGGGGTTTCCTAGGAACGTTTCTTTCATTACATTGCATGTGCATTATAGATGAAAAAAATGTCTTATATTGGCATTTTAATCTACTCATCAATGGAATATATTTGTGTTGATCAATTTTTGTTGAGACAATTCATGAATCACAAGGTTTGTAATGACAACATTTTGCAAAGGTTCAAAAGAGTGTTCAAAAGGGTGTTGGTGTGAAAGCACACTACAGTGAACCCTTTTGGAACATTTTTGGGTTTAGTATTATAATACATATAATATAATTGTTCCAGAAGCACGATATAGTTAACTTTGGGTATTAATTTTGATTCTTGGGCCTTACAATAATTACTTTTACAAAAATAATATTTTATAATAATATTTTAATAATAATAATAAATTTCATTATCTATAGTGAAAAACTCATAAATACATTTATAGGTACATTGGTATAATAGAACCATAGTCTCATTTTGATTACACTAATTTTAAGACTCCACTGATCATTAAAATAATAATTTTCAATGAAATTTAAAAAATGACCCATTTAGTTAAACTCATCATCTTTTATTGACCTTGGCACATGCACATCTAAGCCCCCTTGAAGCCCCTACTTTTGCCCCCATTTTGTTCCCAAATAAGAAAATAAAGGCAAAAATGGCACATTTGTTTTTAAACACATGTTGGTAGTTTCAACCATTGTAAGTTTAGGCAAGGGTGAATATTGAGTTTTTTTAAACCTTTTTCATTTATGAGGGTTAAATATGAAACCCATTTTTATCATATTACGGTTTAATCTTTTCTACAAAATATTCAATTTTAAGGTTTAGTTTGTTGTTTGGGTTTAAGCATTTTGAGCTCTTTGGTTTTTTGAACTTTTAATATTTTGTGCTTTTTAAGTTTGTGAATGTAGAGCTTGCAACAAATTTTAATTATTCATATTTGAATTTTATAGTTGGTGTTTGCAATGAATTCAATGACATTTGATAATGTGTTATTGGTATTTTTCTTTTTTGATCATGTTGAGGTTTTGAGAAATAATTGTCATAAGAGGTTGAGATTGGTTAAATTGAAGAATTTATTTTTAGAGTTCGAGGTACCATTCATCTTCCATGTAATGTTTATTTTAAAAATAAATTAAATTTAACTTAAATATATATCTAACATGTACATGTACAAAGATTGTGATGTTTTAATATATTAAATATACATTTATATTTTACATCATACAAAGATAAATTCAAAATAGTTAAACAAAAAATCATTTCAAAAACAACCTTAACGTGTACACATACACAAAGATTAAAAATCAAAGAAAAAAATCCAAAAAATGATGAAATTAATTTCAATTTTAAATACATATGAATATAAAAAAAGTTGTTAAAGTCCAAGTGTTGGAAAACAAAAATGAGTTTACCTTTTAAAAAGTTTTAATTAGTATCTTAAAAATTGATAATTATTTTTTGCTATGGTCAAATTTTATAGTAAAAGCTTGTTTTTACCTTGTTGTTGTACTTTTTAAATTTGGGGCGTAATTGCAATGATTACTATAGCCTAAGCTGTTAACCATAGCCATGAGGCTCCACATCCACACCCAGGGGCTTCAACAAGGGGCAAAGGGGGAGGTTGTTGTGTTGTAGCCCCCCATTTCCCCCTTAAGCTATGCATGTGCTCAACCTATATGTGAATGTGATTACTTGTTAAAATTTCAATTTACCACACATTTATCACATCTTTTTTTGAAATGAAAAATTTCAAATTAGTCACATGGTATCAAAACATGTTTCATATTAAGTGAAATGACATGGTTCAATATACTTTCAACTTTCGTAATGATTACAAATCATTTAAATATTTTTTGGAGTATATTTGTGTCTATGAGTATAGAGGTACACTACATTTGCTTTCATAAATATATTACAATCTTCCATTTTATAAAATGAAATGGGATAGTTTCTTTCTAATCTCTTGCTTAGGTTATACTTTAACATAAGTTGCAAAAATATTGTGCAAATCTTTTGAAAGTTTGAAGTGGGATACACTTAAAAATGCACATCCTCGGAAAGAAATACAATGCAACATTCCAAAAGAGGTCACTTAGTGTGCTTTCACTCATTGAACATTGTTTTGGGGTTTTACAAGCAAGATTTCAAACTATTGCAAATCCAAATCACCAATGGAATAGGGAGGTGATAGCTAATGTGCTAATCGCATGTGTGAGCTTTCACAATATGATCATTGATAATGAAGTTGTTGTTGATAATAGGGAGTTAGCTTTTGAGGGCTAGAATCTTGTATAAATTAGTAAAGGCCTCACATTTGATGCATATATGAATGACAAAAATTTAAAAAAAAATGATGATAGTAATTGTAGGTTAAAAAATGACATCATTGAACATTTTAAGACAAAGAAAGGCAACAACTTGATTTGATATAAATGTTTTTTGCCTTATACATGTTTCAATGTTCCAATGTTTATAATGTCATTTAAACTTGAAATGTCCATCACAACAACAATTTGTGAGGTATTTCTCGATTGTGTAGTCTCCATAGGTTCAAGTTCAAGAATAGTAAAGGTATTTGAAACATTTGAAGGACCAAATGCCAATGTGTTCTTTTCAAGCAACTATGAAATTTTTGTGATTCCACACTTCCTTGTAACATGAAATACTTATGTGCCTCCTTCAAAATGAATTGCTCATCAAATATGGTGAATAGTGCCATTATCAATTACTTTTCAAGGATGCAAAATTTTCTCAAAGTTGTTGCCATATTTGTAGTTATGCACACTAGAGCCTTTATGACATAGTCTTTGATCTTTCTCATCTTCTCAACCTCCTTTATGGGCCACTTCTATGTACTTGCTAAGTTTAGATTTTTAAACTTAGGAAGAATTTCAATTTCAATGGCATTTGATTATTCAAGGGATTTTCATTTCATAGAAGTGTTTTGTGCAAGTCTTTTTGCGTGTCACCCATTGTCTTCAAGGAGCAACCAATAGTCTATTGAAGGTCACAAGTGTTGCTTTGGAGGCATGCTTTTGTAAATCTCAAATGGTTTGTGCAAATTGTCTTTTGCAAATGTTTTAGCTTCATTCAGGACAATGATAGAGTTGTGATAACCTACAAATTTGAGGAGCTCATGTTTAATCACCCCCACTTTGTCTCCAAACTTCTAGTACTCAATTGTTTTGCGCATGTTAGTAGTTGATTTTTGTTATAGAGTAAAATTGCACTTTGTGTCAAAACGTTGCTGATTTCTATCCACTACCAATCACAAGGTCTTTGTGTCAAAATGTTGTTGATTTCTATCCACTACCAATCACAAGGTCTTGTGAAACGTGAAGGTAAGACTTATAGAATTGATAATTTTCTACAACCATGAAATTCTTGCTCTTTTTCAATTTTTCATTTGCTACAGTCTTCAGCGCAAGCATCAGGCCAAGCTCCAGAGCAAGTTTCCAGAGACCCTTTAAATAACCTTCCATTCTGGTTTACCTACTGAAGATTTGAAAATCAAAAGACCAGTTTTTTGGAAAGTTTCCAGAATCGAAGAAGCTCCACAAGAACCCACAATAATGTTTCTTTCAATGTTTTGATAACCATGGTTATATTCTAAAGAACCATCAGTTATCAGGTTCTATTTCTGTTAACTACCCAACACTGAACAAAATCTTTCGCCTGATATCTGACCAGAAGTCCCTCAGTGTGTTTTTAATGGCAAAATCTCACCAAAACCCCAAATTTAAAAAATAAAATGAAGTGATTTTGACAGTTTTCAATCACCAGAAATGAGGGAAAATAATAAATTTTTTTTTGCCAGATTTCTATATTTGGCTTTAATTTTATAGCCAAAAATATAGAAGGATGATTAAAGTTTTGTAATTCATATATTTGGTTGTAGCCAGATTTGGCTAAACTTTGTAGGGATAATTGCCACTTTGGCTAAAATCAGAAATTCCTGAAAAAAAGCACTTCTCAGTTTCCAGGACATAAAAAAAGCCTCGCACTACTTCGATTATAATCTCCTGAGCAAATTTGCAGACATTGCGTACCTTGAAGAAGAATAGAGAATCCGAGCTTGCAGCAATCATCAGCATCATTCAGATGTACAAAGGTGTCTGCTTAAACCTCAAGTCCCTCTTGCTTGTACAGTGAGAAATTACACTTCATTTATGGGCCATGACAATACAGAACCCATTTGGTGGAAGAAGAAGAAGATGCTGGCTGAGACAACATGATGTAACAAAAAACAAAACAAAACAACTTTGTAAAAGATTGCAATCACACAAGGTTTCCTCAAATCCTCAACTTTGTGAATTTGGACAATTCACACCAATTTTGTTTAAGAAAAATTATTTTTCAATCGATTCCTCATTATTAAAATTCAAACCAAAGAGTATACTTCTAGTCATTTTTTCTCAAATTTTCCTTCACAAAATCATGCACATCCATCTACCTACCTGGTAGTTACTGAATGAATGCCTTACATACCTACCTACCTATCTACATAGCACTAAGTTTCTTGCACCCAAAAAGGACATGCAGCAATTCCTGGTGGCCATAATTGGCAACATCATTTTGTTGATAACACATCTGGTTCCACCATAGATAGATCGACCAGATTCCACGCACTTTATTTCAAAATTATGGCCAGTGTAAAACACAATTGGTGACCATCATGAAGAAGGTTGCAAGCAGGATTTTCAGGAAACAGTTTTTGAGCATTCCGGGATTGTTATATGAAAGCTCTCTCTATTTGTTGTATATTCTGTACTTTTGTCGTTCCCTCTCATTCCATACTTGATCTCCTTCAATCTTATTCATCAAAGCAAAAGCTAGCTGGTTTCGTGGGTTACACACATATATGCATGTAGGATTTTCTTAGTAGTGCTAACATAACCTGAGTGAAGGTTTCATCCACACTAAAATTGGAATGAAATTTCATTGGAGGATTCTGATGTCTCATGCTTATGAATCCTCATGTGGGGACTAAAAAAAATCTTAGGCAAGTTTGGTTCCAAATTTGATCCAGTTCTACATACCTTCACATACCTCAAAACTGATTTTTTTCTGATTACTAGCATTATATCACCATGGACCATCTGACCACTCTATATCAATTACATGCCTAAAAAAACCCCAAAAATATTTATTCAAAAATATTATTCAAAAAATTGTCAACTTTATTATTCAAAACCTTTATATTTTTTTCTCAGACTAACATGATGTCAAACCAAACCAAAAGACTCACTCTTGACACATTGACACACTCCTAACATAAAAAATTGTCCACATAGCCCACTAATTGGCACTCATGTAACTGAAAAAATGAAACTTTTTTATAAATCTCCATGGCAAAGACAAGTTTTGTTTACACTAAGCATGCAAATTTTCTATCTCTCCATAGTACAAAGAAGAAAAAGAAATAGGAGAACAAAGAAGAACAAAATGACACAAGGAAACTTACAATGAAGTTATGAAAAAGGTTCATAAAATTAAAAAGAAAAAAAGAAACTCTAACTTTTTTTGTACATGTGGTGCACACATCTAAATGGAAAGAATAGAACTTCCTTGGACCTCCACAACCACTTTGCAAACTAAACCAAAACAAAAGTTTATCTCTAGTTTTCTGGCCATGTTGCCAACCCATGCAAGTGAAAAGAATAAAACTCTTTTTGAACATTCACAACCCCCCTTGCAAATTAAACTAAAACAAAAGTTTGTCTCTAGTGTTCTTTCCATGTGACTCACCCATCTAACTAACTACATGAAAAGAATAGAACTACTTTTGGACCTTTACAAACACCTTGCAAACTAAACCAAAACAGAAGTGTCTCATAACATAAAAAGCCACCCATGACCCAAAATAGAAGAAAAAAAACACACCCCAAGCTCCCCAGGGGTTTTTTGAATTAAGTGTAATGTCCGTGGAGGCAAGCATTTCATTTTTGGAGATGCTCATGGGCTTTTTTGGTGTGATACCATGGGATTGTTTTTTAATAAGAAACAGACAACGGTTTTTTATGCCATCTAAAGTCCGAGTTCTAGGGCTTTCTTTACCTTACACCACATTCAAAAGTTGGCTGCAAGGAAATTAAGTACCTGCAACAGTAGTTGTGGGTGTTTTGGGGTCATCAGTTTGAGAGGACTTCCCAAAGCCTGGCAATGCCACATATTGGAAGCATGCAAAGCAAAGTTGAAAGTGTGTCCTTTTTTTTTGCTTTGTTCATACTCTAAGAAGAGAAGGTAGTACTTAAGAGAAAAGGCCCCAATTGCATGCAAATAGAGACAAAAGGACGAATTTATTAGTGAGAGGTCAGGCTATTGATGTTTTTTTTTTTTTTTTTTGGAGAGCTGGGTTTGGTAGTGTTGTTATCTGAAACCAACCATCAGCCTTTGGCCCTTGTGTACAGAAGAAGAAGAATGATGGCCAACATTTTACCGTTAGGGCAGACAGCCGCTTTTATTGCAGGGTGCACTATTTGGCCTTTAGAATCCCTCGGGCATAATCATCTTCAGAAGCAGGCATACCTCACTTCCTTGGATCATGAGTAGTTGAAATGTAGTCAAATCAGCTCATCCAAAACAAACAAATTAAATTAGACTCAATCGTCCATGGATAGCCAAGATGAATTCCAATATGTAATATGATGACCATGTAGTTTCTCGGTAGGTAGGACCAATTACGACAATTGTTGGAATCGGACTACTTTGTTATTATGAAGTCCTTGTTATGTGCACGGATGCAACTGGCATCACCTCACTCCTAGCCTCCCCTTTGGACCTGAAAAAACTCTAACTGTTGCTTACTTTCCATCTGTTTGCATGTAAAAAGTATCATAGAAAGCTTTTTGGGAGGAGGGACAACACACAATGAGTTTCTGAATTTCTTGACCTAAAATATCTTACCCTAAGGTCCATTTCGTCATTAAATAATCCTCAAAATAGTGAAATGAAATTTTGGGGAAATATGAAGTTAACATGTTGAAACTCATCATAATTATCATAGGCTATACTCTGAATAATTTCACCACTCATATCACAATATTATAGTAGATAATGGAAAAATATGTAATTTCAAAATTAAGAAACGAATTCAATTTTTGAAAAAAAAATTATTAAAAGATTCCCCCATCCAACCCCCCCTTTTGCAAAGGTCAATTTTGTGAAAGCCTGAAATTTGTTAATAGAGAAAAAAGCTGGGAAAAAAAGTCATCAGTTCAAAGCCATATTCCAAGAATTTCCAACTGCCCCTTTGAGAAAAATTAGGTCTTGGCTTGCCCTAATTTTTGCCAAGGACTTAGTCAAGGGGTCACCAACCTTCATTAGCGTGGAAGAAGAGACCCCCCCCCCCCCCCCCCCCCCCCCCCCCCCACCCCCCACCCCCCAGCCCCCACAACCAACGAACACCACCACCAAACCCCAACCAAAACAAATAACTTCACAAAACAAACAA
>Ga0116231_10007110_pt1 | contig 20783 bp, 19 predicted proteins | sample S1TSphgellanicum_2_FD_89695 | JGI IMG/M metagenome (GOLD analysis project Ga0116231, IMG submission 89695) | Host-associated microbial communities from peat moss isolated from Minnesota, USA - S1T2_Fd - Sphagnum magellanicum MG | ecosystem: Host-associated > Plants > Peat moss > Unclassified...
AGCTTCTTGCTAGAAGCGAACATCTTGGCGGGCCTCTGTCATCCTAACATCGTCCAAATATTAGGTGTTGGTGCTGGTGGCCGTCAGTGTTCTATCGTGATGGAACTCTTGCACGGAGACCTTCGGCGGGCCATAAATGATGCTTTCGACACAAGCACGTCTACATCCAACGAAACGAAACAGAGTTTTAAGCTTCCTGTTGCACTGGACATCATGCTACAAATCGCTGAGGCCATGCAATATTTGCACAGAAAAAAGATAACACACAGGGACCTCAAGTCCAAAAACATGCTGATCAATCCTGCACAAATTCCAGAGATAGCAGAAGCAGGGTACATGGATGTCAAAGTGGCAGATTTTGGTGTATCCAAGATTATAAATGCTAGCAGTACCACTTCGCCACAGACGCTGAGGGTAGGGACACCTCGATGGATGGCACCAGAGGTCATGTTTGAACCTGAGAAGGATTCCAGCAAAATGAAATATTACCCTTTGAAATCAGATGTATACAGCTATGCTATGACGTGCTATGAAATCCTATCAGGGAGGACGCCCTTTGACCGACTTGGTGGTTTTCGCGAAATACGAGAGAAGGTGGTCAGGGAAGGATTGAGACCGTCCTTACCTAATTCACTTGACATCTCTTTGTCATCCTTGATTGAGTGCTGTTGGGATGGTGATGTCCAAAGGAGGCCATCTTTCTCAACGATCTCCACTCAGCTCAGGCATCTGAAAGGCATTTACTTGATCAGTGGTAAGTACTCTCACAACTAAATTGACAGGTACAGTTGGCAGGGAAGAAGCTGGGGAGAGGGTGGAATCTGGGGACTAATGTTGAATGGTCTTGGGGTTTAGCCACTCAAGGGAAATGCTTGCTTCATTCTGTTCAAGAGTGCCAGGAATGAGACCTACATTCCATAGTTGGTATTTGGGAATGACCCATGCCTTAAGATACACAGTTTCTCCGGCTCTTAAGTTTGTGCATCATTCCATTGCTGCCTCAGGTGTTGTCACATTTTGTTCAATGCATGTATACCATAACCAACCAAGATGATCTATGTTCAAAAAACTTGACATTTTTCTCTTGTGGGCTGATGAGGTTACCAGATTGTGGGGGGGCCAATCAAACTTTTGCCACAGTGCCATTTAGCATGCCTCCAGAGGATCTCGATAAAGAACCTGAAACTGATGATACAGTGCGCAACATCCTTACACTTTACAGCACGATTGAGAACCTTCAGCGAACAGTGGATAAGCAATATCAAACGCTGAGAGACAAAGATAAAACATTGCAAGAGAAAGATCGGGAAATTGAAGAGCTTCGGGCCAGATCTGGAATATTCAAGTGACAAGGATGTGTCGTACAATGAAGCTGCATTGGGAGCAGAAGTTACAAATCCTGCAGAGGCTTATGCAGGAATTGGATTAACCTCCAACTGCTCAGGTGGTGGTGCCAGATTAGTACTTTGGAGTGTGGCCCTTTTTGGATGCGAAGAAATGGCTCACAGGAAAGCTAGACTTGTGAGAAGATGTCTGTCAGCTTATCAGCATCAGGTAGTGGGACTGGTACCAGCTGTGATCCTACTCACTCTTGTCATGGATTGTACTTCTTTGCTCTTGCAAATTGAAATATAACCCCACATTTTCGGAAGTGTCATTCCACATATACTAAGCTCATCACCATGCTCATGAGCATCATCAAGAGCTGCAGATCAGGAAAAGTTGTCAATCTTGATCTTCTATTCATTTTTGGAAATGAGATAACTCCTGTAGGCCATCCTCTCTTCATGATGGAGTGTGCTCAATTGACCACAGTCATTCATTATGTCGTCTGTGTAAAACAGTTCAGAACAGTGTTGTGCTTGTGACTCCGAAAGCTGAACCCAAATACCATCACATTGTCTCCCTTTTGCATGATGCAAAACACAAAATTTTAGTACAAATTACTTTGCCACCTCATTCATATTGTAAGTTGTGCCTTTTGGTGACCAATTCTTCAATGTCAATGAGCCACTAAGGGCCCAGGGGCCCCCATTGGTGTGAAGAGGTGGTCTATTGGATTGCTGTATAGGGAGGGGTTGCTTAGAAAAGGGCTATTTGTGCAGGTGAGAACATCTAAATTCATCAAAATTTAAGTACCTATCTCCAACACTTCCAAACTATATATATAGTATGATTCCATGGAGAATATCCTCCAGTCACCCTACATTATCTGTTGAATCATTTAAATTTTCAGGAGCACATATTGAAAGAATACCTTTTCTCCTGGCCTGGGTGTCACAAGCTCCTCCCGCACACAGTCCAATGAATCCATCAAATTATACTTCCTGTCCACACACATAATTTGGCCCTTCACCTTATCTGTCGTTGCATTTGAGTCCACAGCAAGAGCACAGTCTAAAGTTTGGAAAAATGTTCTAATCTGGGGCACAACTCCTGAGGTTAAAATGGCTACTTTCAATGGACTCAAATGCAATCCCTGTCCGTTTGTCATAATCTCCACAGCTGTAATCTTAGTATTAATATTCTGGAAGCGCTCTCCCATATCCATGAACATCAAATTCGTCACTAGACCTAACCCTAATTCTTGGTTGCACATTCTTGCTACAATCACAAGCTGCTCTACTATGTGAGCCGTACTAAGATTTCCTTTCAAACCCATTTTTGTGGTGTAAGAAAACTGGCAGTTCATACCACATCCTATCCAGCTCCAAACACAAACAGTGATGTGATTTCTAAGTTCTGGAATCCAAACAGTCTCAATCTGAGCACTGAATTCCTCAACAAAGAGCACAATCTCATGTCTCACTTGATGGATGTCTTGCTGCAGATGAGCATGGAAGTTGGCATGCTTTTCCTGTACAACTTAGAATTCTCTGTTCAGCCCCTAAATCTCCGAATGTCAAATGACCTGGATTCCAGAAGCCATGAAACCAGAGCTCACCTTGCCAATCATTTGCACAAATCTTTGCCAAGAAGTATAGCAATTTTCAAGGGTGGTTTCCTTAGAGCTTCTGTCACTGCCTCATTTTTTTCCCACCTTCGATAGCCTCATCCTTCATAAGCCTTGCCATGTTCAAGCCCACACCTGAAAAGCCAAATCCGCACTTATTTGAAACAGAATAAAGACATCTAAATCTCTGTTACAAAGAAGGAAAAGACATCTGTTGATGGACATTGTACTCCACAAGGCTCAATCAAACAGCTCCAGGCTTCCTGGAATCAAGCATCAATATCATTCAATGCCCCTAGCTACAAAAAAGATAACTAGTGATAAAAATCACCTCACCAATAATTTTTGCTTTCAATCTTGGCAGCATCAAAGATGCATGAATATACTTAGCCATTCTTTGTCTGGACTTCAATCTGTTGACCCATGAGACATGTGTGTGTGAACAAGAGGTGTTCCTCTTCCACTGTCCTTTCTCCCCCTGAGAGTCAAAACCACAGTTTGACCAGGTTAGTACTGCCAGATGTTGAAAAAATCCAAGATCACAACCTGAAAATTTTCCTGCAAAGGAATTTGGTGTAAAATAGGTGATGTGATGTCTAATTGGAAAACACTAATGCCCAAGTATCCAGAAAATGTGGAACACCAAAGAGAGTAAAATACCAGGACAATCTCTGATCTAGTAGTCTTGAAAATAAGGGTGACTCCTGGAGGCCAGACATGAGCCATTTTGCAACTAAGCCATGAACCACATTTCAGATCCTTGAGGCAGTGACTGTTTGCAGAACTCTCAAAATGTCATATAAACTTTCAATGTAAGAGGGCTTAACATCTCATCAAATCAAATGAAATAAAATTCTTGTACAGGACAGATCCAAGTGAGAATTTCAGATGACGACATGTTCATTATGATATGATCAGTAGATCCTTAGAACTTTTTTAGCATACTACATGCAGGAGATACGGTGTGTAAACATCACAAAAGTTCCACTACACAACAACAATGGGGAAAAATGATTGTACTGGTCAAGATAGGGCCTAAACCATACACAAAACAAGAGTGATCTTAATTTTGTGAGTACACTCACAAAGCATCAGAAGGTCACCTTTATTATGTATTTGTTGGCATCTACTGTAAGGAACCAATGAAGTGAGTACAGGGAGAATTCAAGACTCCTGTAAACATGTTATCTCTCTATGAAATTGTAGTCAGAACTCCAGAAAGACGTTTTGAAGGTGACCATTATGTCACACTCATAAAAGCAAAATGAACATAGCAAAGAATGAGAGTGGTCATAAGCTTGTGAGTGTCATTCACAAAGTATTTAAGACCATCACCTTCATCCCAAATGACCATGACCAGTTGCTAGTAATCCTTGATTACTTCATCAGCTCGTAATGGTGGGTGTATATAAGCAAATAGTAAATCTCCTCAAACTTTCAGGCAAAAACTTATTTTAAAATCTTTGTCCTGAGTTTCTGTCTCAATTCTGGAAGCCATGGGAAGTCATGATATTTGCTGGCACTCACTTGAGACATAGTTAATCAATCTCCTGATAAATACTGAAAACTTTTTCGTACTTAGAAGTTTCAAAGGAAGTCAACCTGAATTGGATTGAAAGATAACCTCACAACAAGGTGATAGAGACTTCAGGTCCCAAATAATATAAGGATAAAGATTGAACCCAACCCTAAAGAACAGAGAAAATAAGAACAAGATGGAGGTGTGTGTTTGAGTGAACAGAAATGATGACAGGCATAGTCTGTTAGGTTCAGGCCAAACTGAAATGAACATGACAAGAAGGTCGCTCACAAAGTATTAGACCACATTCATCATGAATTAACTAGATGTTATTACTCCCCATAGACATCATCAGCTCCTGACTGCCAACAACATCTCTGGACCCAAGGAGGCCCAACCATGCATTACGTGAGCATAAGAGTAGGTGAATATATCCTAAATAGATAAAAAATTTCACTAGAGACACTGACCTGCAAGTGCATATCTAACCCCTGCCAACCTCTGTGGGAGATCTGAGTTTGCCACTGTTACTGGTAGTGAGGTGGTTGCGTGGACCATCTTGAGGTGAAAAATCAGAGGTAGCCTTGGCAGGCTGTCTCCAATTCTGATTGTTAGAGCAATATCCTGCATCAGGTGAGCTGCCCCCTTCTCTGTCAGTGCTCCGAAGGGCAACACCGTTGCCAGTAATTGGCCGCCGCTGTGCTTGTAATTGACTCATTGGACTCTTGAGCCTTCAGTGCCCCTGGGTTGGCAAACCACTGTTACTGCACCTTTTTCATAAACCTGTTAAAGGATGTGTGCAGGGTCAAGTAATTATTTGATGGTGCACCTGAAACAAGTGCACATACAACAAACTGCAATGCAAAAATCTTGGTCAATTTCTTCAGCTCCAAAACTCAAGTAGCTCTTGTGAAGATCCAATTCAGTAACAGCTGTTATGAGTCCCTCATGATTAGAATGGATACAGCAAAAGTATCAATCCCTACTGCTGATTCACCCATGGGTTCATTGTTCATTCTAATTGACAAGTAAGGTGAGTCACACTCAATTGCCATGACCATATCAAACAAAAGAGAGCAGATACTGTAGATTGAAATTAGGGTTGAAGAACTAGGTTCTGCGCCTTAGTTGCAAAAGAGATCCAGAGGGTGGGACAAAAAAGCTTAACCCTAATCCTGTAAACCAACTTTGCTGCCTGCAAAACAAGGAGTAACCCTATGCTCAAACATATCCAACTTACCTGTGAGGGGGCTAGAAAGGGTGAGAATTGTCTCCACTGTGCCTTTTCTCAGATTCAGATGCACAACAATAGCTCATGCAATAAATTGCCCCATCAAGCGTCCAACTAGAATCACATTCCCAGGCAGGATCTTGCCTTTGTCCTCATGCTGTTGTAACCTCATTCCCAAGGAGTTTCTACACCTGTCTGGAATCTGTCACAATGAGAGTCTAAGCGACTTGAACAAGACAAATAATCCTACTGTCCCGAATTTATTGCTGGAAGCTAGCATGTGAAAGAATGCTGAAAAACTCTACACAGATTCAGCAGCATGAGGAACACAGAGGTGTGCAGAGAGTACCCATTGGACAACTTGCACTTCGTCTTTTGCATGCTCTTCGAGAATTCGACCATCCATGGCAGATCGCTCGCCTTCTAAATCAACGGCAAACCAGTCAAGATGGTTGGCATATTGCCCTTACACTGTAACCCCTGCCAGGACGTAAGTGATGACCAGCCCCTTAGAACCTACCTCAAGTGTGAAGGAGGATTGTTGATGGAAATTGTTGGGAAATGGTCGTTCGTTCTAAGCTAGGTCTGACTCTGCTGCTACGGACCTCTTCTGCAATGAAAAGGAAAGAGACGCAGAGAAACATCAACCAATTACCAAAGCTTCAAGTCTTAACATCTTGTTGAAGGTCTCAAAAAAGGAAGGGCAACCCGATCTTACGAGCGTTTAGTCTTTCTGGCCAGCGCGTAAGGCCGCCTACTCAACAAGCTGTATGCAATGTGCAGACATAGTAATGACGTTTTTTCTTGTAGTAGCACATGGATTTACTTCAAGAGGTTCTTGAAGAGAAGCTGTTTCACTGAACTACTCCCACCATAAGATCCCTCCCGGTCTCTAGATGGTTGGTAAGGCCCCCCAGGGCCTTATTGTATGTAAAACATCGCTAGAAATGTCCTTGAACTGAAGCAGGAAGAAACTTTACATTTGGTGGTTACAAACATCTTCCTCCTTGAAATGGGAAGATGTTTCCTTGGACTGGAGTGAGTCTTACTTTTCTACCCAATTTGTAAGGCCATTCTTGGCCGATCTGATGAATACCCCCAAAGACAAGAAAAAAAGGAAAATTTTGAAATACACATTTTAGTATTTACACACTTTACAACACAAACTTTGTGTATTTTTCAAATTTTTTTTGCAAAATAATGAAGATTTGTCAAAAATAAATAAAATCATTGCTTTTGGTGGAGTCCTCACAATAATTCTTTCTAATTCAAGTGATGATATAATGGAAACTAGTTTAGGTGAAACAAGTAAGTATAGGGCTCGTTAGTGACCATCACCATGACAATTATATGCAGTCATCACTTGAACAATTATGAAATTATTCCACAATTACCTAATTACACTGCTTTAACAACTCACCTACGCGGATATGAAAAAGAAAATTAACACCTGCCTATTCATAATTGAATTCAACCAAGTTATGAAATATTCAATTCATTCAATTTGGTTTAACCTAAAGTCAAATTGAATTTCATTTCATTTCATTTAATTTAAGAATTTGAATCCATTCAATGTATTTGAATTCGATTTGGGAATTTGAGTTCAATTCAATTTAATTTGTATTACACAAATTAATTCAATATTTTCATTCAAATAGAACTTAATTTTCACAAAATCAATTCATTTTTCCATCATTTCATTGACATTGATAGTGCAAAGCAACAAAAAGTCCAATTTATTAAAGCAATAAAACAATATACATCAACCATAGTCTAAGGTCAAATTCCACATTAATTTTCTCAAAAGATTAATTTTGAAAAAAATTCAATTATTATAATTTCCATGATTTACTATGTATGATATTGTCATATGAGTAATGAAATTATTTAAAAAATAATCTATGAAAATAATGATGATTTTCAACATGTCAATTACATATTTTCACAAAAATGAATTTCATTATTTTGAGCATTATTTAACATCGAAATTGATTTAAAAGTAGAATGTCAAGCATAATAGAAAAAAAAGGGGAGCCTTTGTATTGTAAATCTTGGCACTTCCAACATATTAGTCTATTTAATAGACTCCAGGGTATGAATTTAAGTATATCATGAAACATATATTTTCAAAAATTCTATCTATGAAAGAAGATTGTTTATTCATTTTGTTTCTCACATTGAAATCTCACAAAACATCATGCCTTTTGTTGTGCTCTTGGTATTGTTGGGAAGCCCTTGATGAGGAAGGGTGCATTGAGTTGGTTTCATAATTTTTCTATGTATGGTGGAGAAGTCATTGAATATTGAATGATTTTTTCATTGAGAATTCATTTAGATCAAAATTTTAAAATATAGGGGAATTTGGTTATGTTCTTGACATTATTCAAAATCTCTCAATGAGTAGGATTTAATGTGTACTTTAAGAATTTTTAAACCAAAGGTGTAAGAAATATTGAATATTGAAAAACATTTGGTCACTAAAATCCAATTACATTACAAATAATGGTTTGGAAGGAAAAATTAGTTGGCTGACAAGTTCACACTTGAACCAACACTTAAAAAATTTCTAGCCTAACTAGCTTAGCACGCATCTTGGTAATTATTTATTTACTAATGATAGATGTTATTTATGGTCTCTTAATTTATTAAGGGATGAAATTATTTTGATTTATTAATTCTATTTAAATTAGGGATTGTGTTTCAATTCACCAATCAATTAAAGGATTTTTGGGAATAGATTAAGATAAAGACTTATTTTCTAAGGGAAGATGTGGATCATGTTTGAATTAGAGAGAAGTGGAACTTGGAGGAGAAATAGGATCGTTCTTGAAACAGCATGATAGAAGAGAAGAGATAAAAATGTTAAAAGTTTCATAGAAAAGAATCATTGTATTTCATTATATAAAAAACATATGGAGAGTGAAGGTTATGGACTTTGAATGTGTACCTTTGTTTTCTCTATTTTTTTGTTTTGACTTCTTGAATGTGAGTGTAAGCTTATCTTCCTGAAGGAAATTGTAGTTCTTTCCTTTTTTTTGGATTTTTTTTTCTCTAATTTTCTTTAGAATGTATTTCTAGAGCTTTTAGGATAGTTGCAACAAAAGATAGTTGTTGGAAGGTGGTGTGCATAATGATGAAGGCAATATCAAGGAGTTGTTGTTCTGCAACTTACAAATTATATTCTCTTTCTCTCAATCACTTAACCGATTCAAGGATTTTAATTTTTTTTGTAAGGTAAGGACTGCATTTAGATGACAACTTCTCCTTTTTTTTATTCTTTTTCTTTCTTTCTTTTGTTTATTTTATCTGGCTACCCTCCCTGGTAGCCAAGTCCGTGGTTATACAGCTACATTATCCATCCATGATGGAAGGTTGTTTGTTTGTGAATGGTGAGAACATCTAAAATTGTTGTGCCTCTTGTCGCAGTTTTAATACTATTGGAAAGACCTTGATGAGTAAAGGCATATCAAGTTGGTCTTATAATGTTTTGACCAACACGAGGGAAGTCATTGAATATTGAACAATTTTTTCATTGAAAATTTATTTTAATCATCTGTAAAAATTATAGTGAACTTTGGCACATTTTTATATTGTTAGAAACCCCTAGACGAGTAGGATTTAATGAAGGTGACTTGGAAATTTTTAACCTAAAGTGCATGAGATATGAATTTTCAGTAATTTTTGTTGTTGAAAATTCAATTAAATAACAAAAAGTGATTTTGGGTGACAAATTTATTTCGATAACCTGTTCACACTTGGGCCAATGGAACGGGCTACACTGATGAGTATTAAGATTGGTATTGCCATCTCTTATGGTACTAGGCTGGTCAATTCTACATTACCAGTACATAAACCTGGGTTCAGGTACTAGCCCCGTCTCTGTATACCAGGCCAACAATGACAACAACTTGCATCTTCAAACGACACTTGAAACTTACCAGAGATATATCTTGATATTTCATAGATATAGAAAGATCAAAACCAAAGAAAGTAAAAAAAAAGTTCAGCTCCTATCCATAGAATAAATAAGGACCACTTTACACCACAGTGAGGTCCCAGGACCATGAAAATTCTGAATCATCAAGTTGCATTTCCTATCCAAAGAGAGTGTATATCCCACTTTACACCACAGTGAGGGCCTGAAACCATGGAAATTCTGAGAGCCCTTTGAACTCATCCAAAGGCCATCCCAGGAAAATTCACTAATTTTTTGTGTGGGCCTGGGCTGTTAAACCTAGCGTAAAGTGACAATGGACTCTTTTAAGGTACCAAAAAGCATATATAACAAAGCTTTTTTTTAAATGGAGGGAAGTCATGTTCGTAAGGTTCTTCCCAACTTTCCTCCTTCAAAAATAATGTCAAATATGTTTTGACAGCCAATTAGAATTTTTTGGGCTCATGGTTTACTGGAATTTGCATGAGGCCTCAAATAATCTATGTGAGGTGGGCCTGAGGCGAATATGGATACATCATGAAACTGTATTCATTCCATACCATGTTCATCTCCATGTCCACATTTCATCTATTCATTTTCCTTGGACTCTTAAGCATGCAGCCAGTGTTTTCTTTTTCCCAAATGTTCACAACATGGTGAGGAAACAATGGAAGGGGTAAAAGGTATAAAGGGTTATTTTTGGGAAAAAATGGGCCCAAGTTGTCACATTATTAGGGGGAAAACTATAAAGTCACCATATGTAGGTTCCAACAAGTTGCCAAATTATAGAAGAAATCCTGAAATTTTCTATTTCCCCCTCTTGCCTCTAGCCAAATTTGGCTTAAGTCCTCATGAGCATGGTTGCCAACCCACCTACTTCACAAATTTGAAGAAAAAGAAAACGCTGCCTGCACGTAAAATGGTACCAGTGAGACATTTTCCTGAAATCAGGGATTTTATATTCAAATGGTCAAAAGCTCTTAGTCTCCAGAGTAAAGGGGGCCTAAGAAATAAGGTAGAAGAGACGAGCTAATTACATATTTAAAGCAAGGATGGCCGCCGACAATGAAGCCAGCCGTGAAGCCGCGCACGGACAGCTCACGCTTTCTTACTATTCTATTCACGCAGTAGTGGTCCGCGTGACGAGTAATGATTGGCTACAGTGTCCATCCGGAGTCAGGGGAGAGAGCAGACTGTCCACTTTCCACCTGGAGAGTTGACAGTGAACTTTCTATGCAAGCCCTTTTTTTTTCCTTTTTTTTTTCAGTGGGGGGAAATCAAAGCAAAGAGTTCCCAACTTCATGTCATGTTCCCCAGAGAGCTCCCAACAGCAGCATTCCATTTTTATCCCATGTAAAGAGAGGGTGTTGATGTTGAATAGGTATTGCAAGGTATATTGTAATTTAGGGTAGAGAATTATTGTAGAGAAAAGGAAAGGCAGATGTTGGTGATAAGACGAATGAAGCCTTCGTTTAAGCCGGACGGACAGTGACTATGGACAATTTCCATTTAAGTCCGTCTGGATTAAGGACAGTAATATTGAAATATTGAGAAGGTAGGTAAGGTGGGTAGTGAGACAGCAGGAAATGAGAAAGTAGGTACAAGACCCTGGGAGGTAGGAAAAGAAGCACATAGGTAGTTAGGAAATTCGATAGATAGGTGGATCGGAAGGTAGGTGGATAAGTTGTGGTTTTGGGAGAGGGTGGGATTTTTATTTCACCTGTGCATTATGCACGAGGCACACACTAGTAAAATTATATGTTGTCGATGGTCCAGATGGAGCTCGATTCAAGGAACCTCTTATCAAATGAGGCAATTACGAAAATGAGATCGCCCGCATCGCCAGTAGAATGAACAGAGAGGCGATCATCAGAAGAAACAGTTGCGATTCCATGAACAGCACGCAAAATGAGCCCACGCCAAAAGTGGCAAGGCCCAATGCCCTGTACAAGAAGCAAATGGGAACCGATGAAGAAAACCCCAAACTTGGGCTTCCAAACAACACTAGCCTAAGGAGGACAAGCACAGAACAATATCGGCAACGCCGCGTTACGATCAGAAAGACGACAACGACGGCCTAACGTTTCTCCAGCTCTCTTGTGTCCCAGATGGCTAGATCCGACACAATTTGTGCCTCGGGTTTCGCACACAGACCATCGATCACAGGCTGAATTGACCTCTGGTCTCTGTGTCGCCCGCCCAGTTCACGCGACGCGACGTAAGCATCTAGGTAATGGTCTCAAGCCAAAACAACTAGATGTTGTAAACAATGCAAGTCCCGGGGTTTAGATGGTCGGTCTTCATCAGATGTGTTTATCCTACATAACTAGTCGATACAGGGACATCGGTTGCAGTTCTCGCTCCTACAAGAGTAACAAAGAGCAAACAACTGTAAATAGTTTTTTTCACAAGAGCATGAAGATGCAGTGGGTTTCTAGCGTCTGAGTAGAAGGCAATCTGACTTAAGGATAGGAGCTATAGATAAGGACTTCCTGGAATCTATTTGCTAGCTCAGAGTGAGACAAGAACGCTGATTTGGTTAATATGAGTGTGTAGACTGTGAGGGAAGGCATCTGTGAACATACCCTCCTTCCAGGAAAAACATCTCTCTTTCCGAGAGACGATTGTGAAGGGATAGAAGATCTTGAAGTTATCGAACACCATGCCGGAAAACTACCTCCACCTCGCAGGAGATGTGGTGGACGCACTGGGTCAAGCTGAGAACAACCAGCCCTTGCAATTTAATGAAATTCAGTGCCGGTTATTGAACCAGAGGCTTCCAGAGACTGTGACGCCTCTTCTATCACGAGTGGACAAGGATTCCCTACCTCCTGAGAAGCAGGCGCTCTTCCAACAGTGCTTTCAAGGCGCAGCTGTGCTGGAGCTTTACCGGATAGTCAAGCATGCAGAGGCAATGATAAACGGTTGCAGCACCCAAGACTGGCTTACAGCAGCAATCAAGTTGGCAAATAGCTTCGAAGCTTTCGTTGATATCTTCTTTAAGCTCGACAGCTGTGGTCGGCATCGTCTTCTCGAATGCCCTAACAAGTGAACTTCAGTATGTTGGGGACAATATCGACGGGTTTGGCGAGGCCGAGTGCACACTCAAGAGGGAGGAGATCCGTAGTACGCTGAAGCACCCCGCTTTGCAGGATCGTGACAGTTTAAGAAAGAGGTTAGCAGAGATGCAACGAGACACAGGAGCTCAGAATAAACAGATAGTAGCGTACCTGTTGAAGTTCGTAACTGCCGATCCTGGGAACATGGAGCAAACGACGATCCACTTGCTGCCCACTATAGAACGGAAAAATCCTCCCGCAGCTCAGGATTCTTGGCCAATGGTCTTATGGATCCGTCACTGAGGCGGAGTGGCTGGGCCAAAAAGTTGCGTAAAAGATATTCGACGACCTTGACTCCAGAAGCTTCTTGGTAGAAGCGAACATCTTGGCGGGCCTCTGTCATCCCCACATCGTGCAAATATTTGGTGTTTGTACTGGTGGCCGTCAGTGTTCGATCGTGATGGAACTCATGCACGGAGACCTTCGCGGGGCCATAAATGATGCTTTCGACCAAAGGACGTCTACATCATACCATAGGAAACAGAGTTTCACGCTTCCTGTTGCACTGGACCTCATGCTACAAATGGCTGAGGCCATGCAATATTTGCACCCAAAAAAGATAACACAAAGGGACCTCAAGTCCAGAAACATGCTGATCAATCCTGCACAAATTCCAGAGATAGCAAAAGCAGGGTACATGGATGTCAAAGTGGCAGATTTTGGTACATCAAAGATTGTAAATGCTACCTCCACCTTTTCTCCCAGACTAGGACAGGGACATGAGCATGGATGGCACCAGAGGTCGTGTTTGAATCTGAAGAGGATTCCATCCAAATGAAATATTACCCTTTGAAATCAGATGTATACAGCTACGCTATGACATGCTATGAAATCCTATCAGGGAGGACACCCTTTGAAGAAATTTCTATGAGAGATTTACCACAGAAGGTGAGGGCAGGATTGAGACTGACTTTACCTACTTCGCTGCCCACCTCTTTGTTGTCCCTGATCGATTGCGGTTGGGATGCTGATGTCAGAAGGAGGCCAACTTTCTCAAGGATCTCCACTGAGCTCAGGCATCTGAAAGGCATTTACTTGATAACTGGTAAGTATACTTGCAACTAAATTGACAGGTACTAGGTTGGTGGGGAAGAAGCTGGGCAGAGGGCGGAATCTGGGAACTATTGTTGAATGACCTTGGCTTTTAGCTAGTCAATGGAAATGTTTGCTTCATTGTGTTCAAGAGTGCCAGGAATGAGACCCACATTCCATAGTTGGTATTTGGGAATGACCCATGCCTTAAGACGCACAGTTTCTCCAACTTTTAAGTTTGTGCATCATTCCATTGCTGGCTCAGGTGTGGTCACATTTTGTTGAATGCATGTATGCCATAACCAGCTGATACCGTCTATGTTTGAGAAACTTGACATTTTTCTCTTGTGGGGTGATGCAATCATCAGATTGTGCGGGACCCAGTCAAACTTTTGCCATGCCTCGATTTAGCATGGCTCCAGAAGATGTCGATACAGAAATTGAAACTGATGATAGAGTGCATGACATCAATACACTTTTCAACAGGCTGCACGACCTGCAGCGACAGGTAGAGGAGAAAGATCAAACAGTGCATGAGCAAACTGAGATGCTGAGGGAGAATTACCAAACCCTGCAAGAGCAAGATCAGACAATTCAAAAGCTTCTTGCAAGACAAGGAAGATTTAAGGGGTGAAAATGTGTTGTCCAATGAACCTGCATTGTCAATAGCTGTTGTGGATATGTATATTACTTGGTACTGGACATTTTCTGTCAGAGGCTCATGCAGGATTAAGATCCAACTGGACAGGTGATGGTGTCAGATTAGTACTTTGTAGTGTGGCCCTTTTTTGGATGCAAAGAAATGACTCATGAGAAGGCTAGACTTATGAAAAGATGTATGTCAGCTTGTGGGCATCAGGTAGTGGGACTGGTACCAGCTGTGATCCTACTCGCTCTTGTCATGGGGTGTGCTTCTTTGCTCTTGTAAATTGAAATATAACCACGGATTTTACGGTAGTATCATTCCACATATACTAATCTCATCTCTATGCTCGTAAGCATCATCAAGAGCCGCAGATCATGAAAAGTTGTCAATCTTGATCTTCTACTCATGTTCAGAAATGCTATAACCCCTGGAGGTCATCCTCTCTTCATGACAAAGGGTGTTCAGTTGACCACACTCATTCCTGTATTGGTTGACTTTGATTCACAGTATCATGATCTAGTGGATTTGCACTTCAAACTTGGTGCATTTGGATACTTTCCAGCATTCATTTCGAGTAGCTGCCAGGGCAGGATCTCATTAAGTTTCTCAACACTTCAACAAGTAAACATGGCCAGATTTGTCAGCAGTAACCATTTTTCAGTCATGGGAATCTATTTGGTGGAGAATAAACCTCATTTGACTTCAGCTTTCGAATGGTTTCTTCAATTTGTTGTCATGGACAACAATAATACTTGCCATCTGAATCCATTACAATAAACTTTTCTGTGTAAAACAGTCCAGAACACTGTTGTACTTGTGACTCACAAAGCTCAAACCAAAAATCATCACATTCTGTCTCCAATTTCTAGGATGCAAAATGAAAATTCTAGTACAGATTACTCAGAGGCTGCCATCTCATTTATATTGTAAATTGTGCCTTTTGGTGAGAAATTCTTCAATGTCAATGAGCCACTAGTAGCCGGCATGCACCATTGGTGGGAAGAGGCAGCCTATTGGATTGATGTATAGGGAGGGGTTACTTCGGGAAGGGGCTATTTGAGGAGGTGAGAACTTCTAAATTCAGTAAATTTGGAGTACCCTATCTCCAACACTTCCAAACTATATATACAGTATGATTCCATTGACAAAATCCACCAGTGGCCTTACATCATCTGTAGAATCATTTACATTTTCAAGAGCATATATTGAAAGCATACATTTTCTCCTGGCCTGTGTCAGAAGCTCCTCCTGCACACAAATTTGAATAAATCCATCAAATTGGACTTCCTGTTCACACATAATTTGGTCCCTCACCTTATCTGTCGTTGCATTTGAGCTTACTGCAAGAGCAACATTCTGAAGTTTCACAAAATGTTCTAATCTGGGGCACAATTCCTCAGGTTGAAACGGCTACTTTCAATGCACTCAAATGCAATCCCTGTCCGTTTGTCATAATCTCCACATCTGTAATCTTATTATCAATATTCTGGAAGGGCTCTCCCATAGCCATGAACATCACATTCGTCACTAGACCTAACCGTAATTCTTGGTTGCACATTCTTGCTGCAATCACAAACCGCTCTACTATGTGAGCCATACTAAGATTTCCTTTCAAAACCATTTTTGCGGTGTAAGAAAACTAGCAGTTCATACCACATCCTATCCAGCTCCAAACACAAACAGTGATGTGATTTCTAGGTTCTGGAACTCAAACAGTCTCAATCTGAGCACTGCATTTCTCAACAAAGAACACAATCTTTTGCATCCCATCTCATGTCTCACGTGATGGATATCTTGCTGCAGATGAGCATGGAAGTTGGCATGCTTTTCCTGTACAACTCAGAATTCTCTGTTCAGCCCCTAAATCTCAGAATGTCAAATGGCCTGGATTCCAGAAGCCATGAAACCAGAGCTCACCTTGGCAATCATCTGCACAAAATCTTTACCAAGAATTATAGAAAATTTCAAGGGGGGTTTCCTTAGAGCTTCCTTCACTACCTCATATTTCTCACCTTCAATAACCTCATCCTTGATAAGCCTTGCCATGTTCAAGCCCACACCTGCAAAGCCAAGTCCACACTTATTTGAAAGAGAACAAAGCCATCTAAATCTCTGTTACAAAGAAGGAAAAGACATCTGTTGATGGTTATTGTACTCCACAAGGCTCCATCAAACAGCTCCAGACTTCCTGGAATCAAGCATCAAAGTCATTCACTGACCCTAGCTACAAGAAAGATAACTAGTGATAAAAATCACCTCACCAATATTTTTGCTTTCAATCTTGGCAGCATCAAAGATGTGTGAATATACTTGGCCATTCTTTGTCTGGACTTCAATCTGCTGGCCAATGAGACGTGTGGGTGAAGAAGAGGTTTTTCTCTTCCACTGTCCTTTCTCCACCTGAGAGTGAAAACCACAGTTTGACCAGGTTAGTAATGCCACATGCTGAAAAAATCCAAGATCACAACCTGAAAATTTTCCAGCAAAGGAAGTTGGTGTAAAATAGGTGATGTGATGTCTAATTGGAAAACACTAATGCCCAAGTATCCAGAAAATGTGGAACACCAAAGAGTGTAAAATACCTGGACAATCTGTGATATAGTAGTCTTGGAAATTAGGGTGACTACTGGAGTCAGACATGAGCCATTTTGCAACGAAGCCATGAACCACAGATCAGATCCTTGAGGCAGTGACTGTTTGCAGAACTATCAAAATGTCATATAAACTTTCAATGTAAGAGGGCTTAACATGTCATGAAATGAAATGAAATAATTTTTTTGTACTGGACAGATCCAGGTGAGAATTTCAGATGATGAAATGTTCATTATGATATGGTCAGTAGATTCTTAGCACTTTTTTAGCATACTGCATGGAGGAGATAAGGTGTGTAAACATCACAAAGTTCCACTAGACAATGACAAATGGGGAAAATGTTCATTATGATATGGTCAGTAGATTCTTAGCACACTGCATGCAGGAGATAGGGTGTGTAAACATCACAAAGTTCCACTACACAACCACGAAGGGGGGAAATGGTTTATTGGTCAAGATAGAGCCTAAACCATAGACAAAACCAAAGTGTGATCTTAATTTTGTGACTACACTCCCAAAGCATCAGAAGGTCACCTTGATTATGTATTTGTTGGCATGTACTGTAAGGAACCAATGAAGTGAGTACAGGGAGAATTCAAGACTGCTGTAAACATGTTATATCTCTATCTACTTGTAGAGAGAACTTCAGAAAGACATTTTGAAGGTAACCATTATGTCACTGCTCAGAAAAGCAAAATGAACATAGCAAAGAATGAGAGTGGTTGTAACCTTGTGAGTGTCACTCACAAGTATTTAAGACCATCACCTTCATCACAAATGACCATGACCAGTTGCCTGTAATCCTTGATTACTTCATCAGTTCATAATGGTGGGTATATATAAGCAAATAGTAAATCTCCTCCAACTTTCAGGTAAACACTTACTAAAAATCTTTGTCATGAGTTTCTATCTCAATTCTGGAGCCCATGGGAAGTCATCATATTTGCTTGCACTCACCTGAGACATAGTTAATCAATATCCTCATAAATACTTAAAACATCTTCATAATTTCTGGGCCTACAACCTCGGGCTACAACCCGCAAATTAGGGGTGGCCCTCAGGAGCAGGCCTTCCCCTATACATTATGACTTAAAGTCGTGTGCAGAAGGCAACATTACAGACGATGGAGAAGACCTCACATGAGCAAGAATGTATGATGTGCGGTAGAAGATAGCAACAATATGGAAAATCTTTCGAACCTAAACTGGATTGCATGCAAAAATAGTGTTCAACTTATTGATGTTCTTTGACCTGTCATCTCATTCTGATCTACATCCATTAAGGCTAGTTGCCACTTCCAGTAGAACTCTCATCTTTAACTCTAGCTATCCACATGATTCATTAAGGTTCTAATTCATTCTAGAACCTCACTAGTTCTAGCTATTAGGTAGTTCAAGTCATCAGTTTGTCGTCATCTCTTGTAAAGGATTGATCACTCATGTGCTACTTGAGTTAGGCAATCTCTACAAACTACGAAGCCAAAGATTTCTCAACTATGTATGAGAAATATTTTCAAACTAAATTGGAACAGAATATACTATATACTATGGCACTGGTTTATAATTCCATCTAGGACCTAGTCACTGCTGTTCATGATAGTGATGGTCTGATACTTTGTAAGTGAGACTCACAAGCCTATGACCACATTCCTTCTGTGCAAGGTTATGTCACCCCACTCACACTGATTGTACAGTCCTAGTTTTGTTTGGTTGTGATGTCTGGGAATATTATGGAGAAGAATCTCATGTCTCTGGAGATTTTTCTAGAGAATTTGACAGCTGAAAACAAACTGTTTCTACCAAGGTGAGTGAGTCCTGCCACTGGTGTGAGTCCCATACAAAATGCAGTAGCCACAGACCAAAACATACCCAACCCTGTGCATCTCATTCAGGTCTGCCCCTGGAATGGCCATGAATCCACACTAGGCCAGCACAGTGTTATTAGCATAGTCTCTCTGTTGCATGTATACTATTCCCTTTCAGTGACAGGCTGTTCCTTCATGACTTACATTTGTTTCACTGTGAATGGTCCAGGTTGGTCCATACTCCACACCTGCTGATTTGAATGTTCATCTAGGTTGAGGTATGTGGCTTTTGAAGGTCTTTGAATGTGTGTGACTATTGTTGTTATTCAAACCACACCTCAGTTTTCATTTGGTCTTCTTTTCACTTTCCTCTAGTGTTTGGTTTGGTTATGTCTTTTTCCTTACTGGCTGATTGTTTGCGGTCATTTTATCGGATTTAGATATCCATAACCTTATAGTTCATCCCTCAATTATTTTCAGGTTGACCCAAATCATAAGTATGGAGAAATTGACAGTACTTATGAAGAGATATGTTCCTCTGGGTTGATGGATGTGGGCTGCAGTGGGCAATGCGTTGAAGTGGATATTGTGCTTACAATAGAAAATATTCGCACTTTGGCAAACATAATCATTATTGATTCGACTTGTGTGGATCTTGTTTTGCGAATCACTTTTTCCAAGGGAATGACTATGATGATTGTAGTTTAGGCAAAAGTTGTGTCCTATCATGACAAACACCCTAAGGACGAATTTCTTCCATTGATGTTCCAACATGGCATGGTCAGCGAATGGCTTTGGAGGTCCTCCTCTTTTGATTATACGTTCATTTAATAGGCAGAAGGTGTTAGTGGCTCTTCAAAAAATTCAGGCTACCATTATTTTGTGTCGAACAGTTATGGCAACAAGAAAGGTTTTTTTTGGGCTTGGTGTCCTTCTAGGTATTTTGCCCATCTCCTTGCATGGCTTGCTTCGTGCTATCAGTGATGGGTTTAGATCCTAGGTTTCATGTTTTCTCCTCTTAAGGCTCCCCCATTGTGTTTTATGCACTTTTGGATGTGGTATTTTTTCCTTTTTGAGAGAAGCCTCTTTTTGGCCATATTAAGCCCAAAAAATGGTAGCTTTGAACTAGTAGACCCTGATTTAGTCTAAGCATGGGAAATTTGTAATGCTTAAAAATAATTTAGATGGATTTTTCAGATTTCTACCATGGTACTGACCAGTGATTTCCATTTTGATCTTTTGGATGGTGTGTCATTAGCACTTTCCAACCTATGTTTATCAAATAATTGAAATTAGGATTCACAAAATGTATAATAACCAGCTATAACACATTTAATTATATGAAATGTGGGTTACAAATCATGTTAGAAATAGATTTTTTTGGCAACAATGACATTCATGGTTTGCGTGCATTTGTGACTAAAGTGGAAACTCAACTAAGGAGAGTGTTACTAATCTGATATGTGTGAAGGTTACTGTGCATTACCAATGAAAATTAAGATTATATGAAGGCAACTTATGCACACCGTGTGATGGAAATGTTGCTACAATGTCGAAAAACAAATGGGTTGAATTGTGGGTATATATTAGAACATAAATTTTAATACTATAAAGTGCTTCTCTCTCACAATCTAGAACTTGTGTCAGCATTTTTGTGACAAATTCATCTTTGAATTTTTCATAATCATACTTGATGCTTCTGCACATGAATCCAAAACCACATTAAATCTTGTCAATACTACTTGTGTAGTGAAGTCTCATGCACTTGCTTTCGAAAGTCAACAATATGCACTCTTAAATAGACCACCATGATAATCTAGATGAAAAAACAAATGACTTAACTAGAGATTTCATCCAAAGGAGTTGAACCTTAATCCATTTATGGATTCTCCCCAATTAGAGTGGAAGGAGGATTTGCACAAAACAAGTCACCGTAGAATTTAAATAACTTCC
>Ga0116231_10007112_pt1 | contig 20780 bp, 6 predicted proteins | sample S1TSphgellanicum_2_FD_89695 | JGI IMG/M metagenome (GOLD analysis project Ga0116231, IMG submission 89695) | Host-associated microbial communities from peat moss isolated from Minnesota, USA - S1T2_Fd - Sphagnum magellanicum MG | ecosystem: Host-associated > Plants > Peat moss > Unclassified...
AGATCATGTTGGGCAAGTCATCTTTACTTGGTGACATGGGTGACTATGATTCCAGTAGCTTGAGCCTTTGAGGGAGAAGGAAGCTACATGGATGGTCATAGCAAATAGATCCAGAGTGGAAAAAAGTATATTGTAGAGAGGTAGATATGTTATAGATACATGCCGTGGTAAAACCCAGCACCTACACTGGTACCATGTGTAAGCGAATGGTCTTTTGCTGCAATGATGCGGAAAACTAGGATGAACAAAATTGAGTTGCTGTATAAAATTGTTGGATCCAAAGACTAAGATAAAGCGTGGAAATTTTGGAAGTATACCACCCACAGATACTATGCTTGGTCCCACGCACTTGTACATGTGTGGGTTGGGCATGGGACGATGGGTTTGAAATGTGTGAATCCACCTCGTATTATTATTATGAGGGTAGATGCTACCAGGTTTAGAAGCCTATTCCTAATTCTTTCAACTTTGGCTGTAGGCGAATTTGAATTAGTCAAATAACCACCGATTCTTTTGTGAAACCCGTCAATTCTTTTAAGGTTTTGATATATCCAGAACCAGGGGGGTTCTCTGGATCTGAAATGTTTGAAAAACCAGGCAGTTATTTATTTAAAATAAAATGTGCCCAAACACGGAACAGGTAGTGTGTTCTTTGCAAGACTCTTTTGCGAAAAATTTCATGCAGCCAATGGGAAGGCCCAAGGTGCCTTGCTTTTTTTCCTTTTAAGTTTTTAGGGGGTGGGGTTGAGGGATTTTTTCTTTTAAAAAATTCCCTGATTCCCAATGTGTTCCTACTATGTTCCATTTAAGTTCTCAATGGTTTCCTATCAGGTTCCCAATATGTTCTCCATAACACCTCATTTTTATCCCATATGCTTAGGCAAATGTTGTCCTCCTTTCACCTATATAGGTGGTTTGAAAGGAAGGAACTATATACATCACAACAGAACCTTCTATTTTAAGGAGTCTGCATTGTTTCATTTTTTTGGAGCAATAGGCCAATGAAATTGGCTCGTTGGAAAAACATAACAAAATGAACTTGAGAGGCACCTCATCTAATGAATAGGAGAGGTGAATAGGAGCGGTGTTAATATAGACAAGAGTGACATGCTGGGGGAGATGAAATAATGAGCGCTTCCTGGGCCTCACATCTTTACACAAGAGAAATTTGTGAATGTGTTCAAAAGGCAGGCGTTGGTGGGCGCACAGCACGCAAGTCACTTTCAGCTACCTATACGAAGTTACTGGGAATCAACTGCGACGCAGCCCATTACTGACGCAGTCCATATTTAAAAATTAGTGAGTCAGTGACTCGGTCAAAAGTGAATGACCAGTGTTTGAGCAGGAGGCTTTCGACAGAGACTGCAAGAAATTCTGGACGCTAGTGAGGCCACGTCAGTCCTGCCAATTTGAGATCTTGAGACCTCATTTGTTGTTCTCTCTCTCTCTCTCTCTCTCTCCTTACTTCTCTTGCTGAGTCTCTTTCTCTCTTCCACCCAGTCTGTTGCTTTTTGGTGCTTTCTCTCTCTCGCGCTCAACTCGCAATCTCTCCTTTGCTTCAAGTGCCAAAAGTTTATTGTTCATAAATTTTATTTTGACTAACGGGAACTAATTCGATGGTTAATCCATTTGGGAAATAAGATTAATCCAGGGTTAATTCTTTTTGAGAAATAAGATTACTTGGAGGGTTAATCCTTATGGGGAATTAGAGGAATTTGGGGGTTTGACCTTTTTGGGAAATAAGGCTATTTTGGGGGTTTTCTTCCTTTGGGATTCATTTAACATGGAGTAAATATATGATGGGCTAATACTATGACTAAATTTGAATTTAACAAAAAAAAAAAGAAAACTATTTGAGGATTGATCCTTTCAGGAAATAAGAGTAATTTGGGTCAACCAAATGCAATTATTTATGGGCTCAACTGATTTAGAAATCACTATGTGTAGGGTAAAGCCCTAGGGTGGGGGCCTTCCCAAAAGAAGGGGCCTAAGACAAGGCGATAGCTAAATTTAGCCCAATATTTTTGGGAATGTTCCCACCCATGGGCTTTAGCTATCATAAATCACAAGGCAAAAATGATCATGAACCAAATCTATGTCGATTGTGAGGTGTATGAATGGGAGGGTTCTTACACCTATAAGGAGGCATAATTTCCCTCCCATCTTTGAAGAGGAGGCATAATATCCTTCCCAATTTCTAGGAGGGAAATTCATGGATATAAAGTGCCCTCCACATACACTACAAATTTTCTCAGAGTGCTTTATGTACCCACAATTATCACCCCTAGCATTCTAACAAAAGTCTTATTTCCAAAAATTAGTTCATGTTTCCAAAAACTTTGCGATGTGTGATCATTTCAAGAGAGGAAACAAAAACTTTGGGTGCACCCCAACTAATTAGCATGAAAGGTGCTTGCATTGATGCCCTATGATAATGCAAATTATGGGGCATCTATGGTAAGGATCAAAGAAAAACAGGGCATTGGGCTAGAGAGAAAGGGACCCCTAAATGCTACCCAAATAAAACCACAAACACACCTGAAATCATTTGATTGTGATAAATTTAAAGATAAATTCTTCAATAAAATGTACATTAACAAAAAATGCATAATGTAATTCACATTTAGATTGTTTTTTTCTCCAAATTGAAGGGCTAACGAAATTCAATTGTCATGAACCATATTATCATAACTTTTGACAATGAAATTAAGATCAGTGTGAATGGCTTCATCTAACCATGTATTTTCCTAACCATGTGCTACACTTAGAATATGGACTCCTAAAAGGAGAGGGGTTTACCATTATGAAAATCATGTATACATAATTGACATCAAGTTTTAACTACCCACCAAATCATCCAGTTCATGTTGACCCCTTCTCAATATTTATTCCACGTCTTTTGGTGGCATTTTAGTTTTAAAAATTATGCATTCAATTGCATGTTAAAAAATCTTGAATCATGTTATACATTCCCTTGTTAATTGCAATTGTGTCAATCTATTTTTATTCAAGATTTTTTTTAATGGCAAGAATTTCTTTCCAAAGAAGTAATATATGGTCCTAATAACTTATTATTCTATAAAACTTGTCCATTTCTTAGTTTTTGTCCTTTCTTCCTCATTATAAGCTTGCCCATAACTGTCAAAAGGTTAATTACAATATAAATTTCCTAGCTCACAAATTCACTTTTGTTGATGACTTCTTGAGTAGCTAATATAACTAATAGTCATGTTATCATAACAATGAAAATTACAGCCCTAGAGATGACCCAAGGATAGCAAAGAAGGAAAGACACCCCCACTTCATTTGATTTCACATGGGCAGAATGGATGTGATCCCTCTTCCAACACATTGTCTCATTTTTTCTAACAATAAATTTAGAGGTATGTATGTTTTCTAAACCCAATCATAGGCTTTGGATAATATGGCTTTATTATGGTAATAAACAAAGCCACATTATCTAAAGCCTATGAATATTCCTTATGCATGCAACCCTAGGTCAAGGCATATGCTTTCATTAGCTTTTGAAGTTTTATTCCAAGCTCAAGTGATTTTTTCAGGGTTGCAAGTTAAAGTGTCCATAATTTGGAAGGAACACGAGGAAAGAGATAAGAGGTTCTTTGGTGGGTTTTCCTACATTTATGGGTTTCATTTTCTATTGTAGTAGAATGTGGTAAAGGGTTTAGTTTGGGGAATTCTGTTTTTTAGAATTTCAAACCTTCAAGATTTGGAATTTTTGTGAGAAGTATTTCAACTTCAATTCATTTTGAAAATATGAAAGCAAGATAACATAGTTGTTTAACATGATTGGTATTCATGGTCACCTTGTAAGTGGATGTGTGTTTCATTTGGCCACTAGCTTATGGTCTCTCTCACCACCATTACAATAGGCAATCAATTAAACTAATCACCCAAAAAATGGTGACTCTTATACAAATTATGGATTAGTCAAACCCTTGTGGGAATGCCCCCATTACTTAAGATAATAATAAGAACAATGTCAAGGTTTGAAACATTTGAGCATTGTTTAACTACTCATTGATCAATTGAAACATCTACTTGTTACATATAATTATGATTTATGTTATTTTCTTGTTCTTTGGATTTATCCAAAGTCTATGGCTTTCGACACACATTTTTGTTTGGCTAAATTAAGTATGAAAAGACACATTGTTCTCTACATGTCTTTGTCTTTTTTTTTTTCTTTTTTTCTTTTTCTAAAAGTTCTTCTTGAGCTAGTTTTTCTTTGTCTTTCAACTTTTTTACTACGATTTTATCTTGTTTTGAAAATTATAGCCAAAAATTCGAGCTTATGGTCAAACCATGAACTAAACAAAAGTTGAAACTCTTAAAAATGTATGGATATGGAATGTCATTTAAAAAATTTAACATACACCAAGACATTTTTAAATGTTGAAATTTAGGTTCAATTTAGGACTTTTACAATCAATGATCATGATGTTTAAGTCAATAATTACCACTATAATTGTAAATTCATGTTTCAAAACATAAACAATATATCATTTAATGAGTCATTAAGTTTAAAATTGTATATGTTGAATGAAAAAATGAAATTTACAAATTTGCATCTGAATGTGAATCACACATTTTAAAAAACTAACATGCATAAAGGATTTTCAATGTTTTGAAAACTTTAATGTGATACATAATAATTGTTGATTGAGAAACATGTGATGTAAGAATTACATGCAATTGATGTCATCAATTATTAAATATGTTAGGAATGTGTAATTTGAAATCAAGAGCTATATTTTGAACCACGAGGGGACACTATTTGAAAAAAGTAAAAAATACATCAATAGAAATATAGGATGCAATATATTGGTTGTCAAATATAAATTATAAGTTAACTAATTCAAAAATAGAGTTATGTATATTTTGAAAATATAGTTATGATAAATATAGTGTATGTGTAAATCTCTAATATTACAAAAAAATAGCATGTACATTAAAGATTTAAAGTATTAGTTGTTTGTAGATTCAATTATTGTGAAATAATGTTTTGATTAATTTATGATTAATAAAACTTTGTAAATTGCAGTTTTTTTCATTTCAATTACATTCCATGTGTGAAAGCATGATAAAGTAGTCCAAAAAGTAGTTTTGTTATGTAAAGAATAACAAATAAATGAATTTGTGAAATAATATCAATTTTTTGGGTACATTCTTTCTTAACTATTGTTGGCATTATTTTTAAAAGTTAAATTTATATAATTATGTTTTTCCAATGCACTTGCAAGTACTTGAATTGGACCTTTGATTTTTTAACAATTTGAAAAATAAATTCTAAGTTTGTGAAAGTACATGAATATTGTTTGTAATTTTTATTTTTTTTCCAACCTTCAATATTGATGTGGTGAACATTTATATATAATTTGTCAATGGAATTTTTTTTCATATTTAAATTCATTCATAACCTTCAAAAATTAACACAATTTTTGGGGATACTTTTGGGGTACTTTTCCAAGTCCAAATGACAATTTTTGGTACAATTGTTTTTTAAAAACTAATTAGAGGGAGGCTAAAGATGTTGATGAGGAAATCTAGAAGTTCCATTTGATTTGAGATGTTGAAGGAAGGTTAAAAGTTTTGAAAACTATATTTTTTAGTTTTACAAGTAAAACAAAATGTAACAAGTACCTGGTCAAAATATCTTGCTTGCACTTCCATAGTTTCGTTTTTGCTTTCAGTTCTAAACTTTTCTAGCTCCAATTGTTTGAAACTAAAAAGTTAATTAATATAAGGTGTTGAAATGGATGCCAAAAACATTATAAACAAATATAAGGTGATTAAAATATGTGCATACTACAAAATTAGATAATAATAATGTGCACAAAAATATAAATCCAAAACCTAATACCCCTTAACAAATAGTTGTTTGATGCACGTGGGTCACTAAAATAACATTAAATGTCCCCCTCGGGTTTTGAACATGGTTCAAATACATTAAAAATGAATTTTGATTGAATTAATAACATGCATTGAGATAAATTTGCAACCCTTACAACAAATTCATGGGGCATAGAAAGCATGCATGATTTAATATTTTCATAATATTTCCAAAATTACTTATACATTCACTATGAGAAAAATTATGTTTGTTGCTACTTGTTCATTGCAACTAAAAAATGTCCAATAGAATTAGATTACAACTAAAAAATGTCAAATAGAATTAAATTACAACTAAATAGCCTAGTTGCAACATACATGATTTTCTTATAATGATTTGACTATTATAAAACAAAAGTAATTTCAACACATGTTTGTTAAAAAAATAATGAATTTCAAAGCTTCCATTTTAAGAATACCAAAAGTGCTATCACAAACCTTATGGAAATCTTAACATGACAAACTTTGAAAAGTTTTTTTTTCCATATTTTGGATTTTTGTTGAATTTTAATGACAAAAATTACTTAAATTCAATATCTCTTAGATCATATGTTGTTTTGAGTGTGAACTCATTACAAAATTGAATGAACTCAACATATGACCCTTTGTTTTGCAAGGTGTATGTATGAATTTCAATATATTTGTAACTTATGAATTTTTTTAATTTATTATTTACATTGTAAAAAAGGATTGAAGATGAAGATGTTGTCATAGAACAACCACAATTAATTGATGAAATCACATGGTTTGTATATCTTCTAAATTTGATAATCTTCATCTTTCATATAAATATGACCTACCAACTATTAGAATGATAAAAAAAAATCATCTTGTTTCTTCCATATTTTATTGTACATGGATGTCATTTTTATATTTATTTTATTTGAACTATTTTTTCATTTTGGCATCTTTAACATTTTAGTATGTAAATTGATATGATAGTTCATTACAATACAATTTTAAGCTAAATTATTAAAATTAATGGAAATTGAAATATTATTAATTTAAACATATATTATTAATTTAAACATATTAATATTATGACCTTATGTTAATTGATTGTCATTGGTTGTGCAAAGGAACACAAAAGCCAAATGCAACTAAACTACATAACCTTGGATCAATTTAGAAAAATTTCCCCAATCACGGGGTTCCAATCATCATAATAATTCCTTGTGATATACTATAATCCAAAGGAAAAAATTGTTTTCTTGGATAGTGATTTAAGAGATCATGATATTGCATTATAAAATAAAAAATTTAAAAACTACTTAAAAAAGCGAAAACATGTTAATTTATAAACCAAAACCTTAAAAGCCTTGGAGGGTCATTATTTAAAGAAAATTTAAGAAATCATTATGACAATTTCCTCGTTGTAGAGGGAAAGGGAAGTTGGAGATGTTTTCCCCTTGTTTTCTCCTTTCCATTTTTTTTCCTTTTTTTCTTGCACACCATTTGAAGAATGATTAATATGCCAAACTATGGTTGTTGGTATGATACTAACATTAGTGAATTAGATTTTTGTCATAAAAATTAAAAAGTCCATTTGTAAAAGAAAAAATTGAAAAAATAAAACTTCATAAGAAAAACTTTCTAGAAAAAAATTGTTTTGTTATAATAAACAAATTAAGTTACTAGAGGGAAGAGAGTACAGATGTTTAGAGTATGGACCCCACTAGTCATCTGGTAGGTATGAGGTAATTAGATCTGCTATGAGTAAGTTAAACAAATAAGCAAGCGATTGGATTTATTACGAGTAAGAAACCAACAAAAGTAATCAAAACTGACAGTGGGTAAATAAACAAAAGGGTGAGCAAGTAAATAATTGGATCAATTGGTTCGCCCTTTTAGGTGGTTCATTTGTCTTCTTAGACTTGGGTCCTTCCATTTTGTTCCTTGTTTCCCCTTTGTTTGGGTGTTTTGGTTAATTATAGGTTTTCATCATGATCTATCTATCTCTTCAGAGTAAGAAAATAAGAGAAGAAATTGGGTGGGTCTATTGCAATAATAAGAAAATAACAAAAGCAATTGGGATCTATCGTGGAATAAGAAAATAATTAAAATGAACCAAATCAAATATGATGTCAGTAGATGAGTTTATGATCAATTATAGATTTGCAACAAAGAGAAAAATAAATCAAGGCTTTCGAGACAAATACCACAAGCGCCCAATGCACAAATCCTTACACATGACCAAAGTACCACTACTGCACCATGAAACAATAATGCACATGTGACAAAAATAGAGGAAGCTCTAGCCGCAAAATGTAAGGAAAAGGAGGAAGGAAACAACAAGGTCGTCATTTCCTACACATACCACACCTTGAATTTTATTGAAGTTTTGTACAAAACCCTAACTTGACCTTAATAATCCTTTAACACAATTTGCCAACAAGAAACACTTCCAAGTTCTAACAAAAAATAACATTAGATTTTACTTGCTGGCACAAAACCTTTACAGAATCTACAAGCCTTTCAAGTTTGGGTTGCAAAGAAACTGAGGGGAGGAGCTCAAATTGTTGCTATGTTGCACAAATGACAATGTTTTTATCACCAATGTTTTTAGGAATCTTTTGGTAGTTTACGAGTTTTTTTTTCCTTTTGACTTCATTATTTTTTGTTTTATTGTTTGCATGATCACCAACGATGCTTTAGGATAGCCATAGCCCCTTTAACTTTTATGAGCATGCGTGGGAGTGAAAAAAAAACCCTAATAGGAATGGCATGTACTTTTGTATAATGAGCCACTTAAGTGGATTGTATTTTCGATAAAAAACCTCTTTGTGAGGGTAATTAGTCCAGTGCAAAGGTTTTATAGGAAACTTTAATAGATGTAGAACTAGAAGGAAGTTATTTTTTGTGATGGTTTAGGGTTTAAGGCTTCATTAGTTAGTGCGTATGGTCATGGTAGGCCCTATAGTTTGATTGTCATCAAAGTGTTGATGAATATCACAACAAAATTTTAATATTGTGACAATTTGCATGGATTATCATTAGACATCTCCATCCTTTCACCTGATGATTCCCATTGCATCTACTTTGCTTCATCCAATTTCTTTAGTTGCATTTAATTTGTCCTCCCATTTCACACCTTGTCTACATCATCAACCATGGGCTATTTTTTAATCATATATACCTACACTAGGGGCCTACCCATCCCATCAATAGTGTTTGCGTGTTCCTTGTCCTTATTGTGATTATATACGTAGCAAGAACAAGTTTAACACATCACCAAACATCATGCACCACACACAAGTAATCATTAATTTTCGAGGTGCCAATGCCTTTAGCATTACTATCTTCTCCTCCTCCTTCGACTTGGACATGGATTGCATCATTAAATATGAGCTATGCTTTCCATCTTGATTTACCACGCCCCAACTCATACCATTATATTCCATATGTTCTTTGTGTTAAGGTTTAACATGTTTTGTGGATCCCTTTAGTTTAGCTGGCCATTGATCCATCTAACACAACAACTTGGCATGCATTTTTGTTTTTCCATTCTTGGTGTTTATCATTTCTACCATAGGATGGTGAAAAAGACCACCAAGATGCTCACACCCATTTGCACCGATACATGGCAAGGAATTGGGAAACATTACAAGAGGAACATACAATTAGAACATAGGCATTGGCTTCCTAGAAATCTTCAGAGATGACACTAGATCCTACTCCACCTCCATAAGCACAATTTCATCACACAAAGGCACTTGTTCATGTAGGGGAATATGATTGAGTAACACGTGCATTGGCTCCTTACACTCATGCGGCCCCATCAGCTAAGACTATTGCAACCCTTCACCATTTTCATCCATTGGTTGAAGTTGACTTCCCCCCTTTTGTTGATGATTTTAATCCAAAGATGGATCTTGTTTTGGATAGAAAGGCATTTATTTATTTTGTGATGTATTCACCACATCTTTCATCCAATAGTCCTTTGAATATGGTGTATGAACTTTTGCAATATTATTTTGTCCCTGATGACTTTGCTAGTGGCTTTGATTTTCTTTTTAGATATGTGGGCACATCGCTCATGGTCATGTTCCTCCATCAATATCACACCTATTTGTTGCAACATGACTATTGGTTTTAAGAAAACAAGCTAGAGGCATTTGACCCATCATGATTGGAAAGGCGATTTATCGTTTAGTTGTTTGCACATTGGTTATCCATTCAAGGATACATTTGCAAAGTATTTTAGTCCACACCAATTTGAGGTGGCAACGTCAAGCAAGTGCAAGACAATGGTTCATGGGGTTAAAGTTGTGTTGGATTTACATTCGGAGTGGGTGGTATTACAAATGGATGTTTGGAACACATTTAATTTAGTATTTCGAACAACCAGTTTTCAAGAGTTGAAATTTTGTACTAGTACCTTGGATTAACTTTTCTTATTTGTTCATTAGTTTTACACATGCCCATCTCCATTATATTTCTTGAAGGCTTCTAGACATGGGGATCTCATAGTCATTTCCGAATTTGGTATACAAGGGGGGGATCCTTTGAGAGGAATGTTGTTTGCACTAGTTCATTACTTTTTGTGTATACTTTACCATGTTTTCACCTAGAGAAAGTTGGTGAACTAAATAAACCATTTGAAGATTTTCATCAAATAACGATGATGGCTTGGCCAACCCCACCATAGTTTTTTGTGAGGGTTTCCTACTAGTCCAACCCCACTTGTTCACTCTTTTGTTCTTGCTGGTTGGTTTTGGGTCCACCACCCCATCATCAAGTAATCTAGTCCAACTAATTGTGATCCAAAGGAGCTTGGATTTTGTGATATATACACAAATGATGAGAAATGAAAAGGGAAGAGGAAAGTGGGAGGAGGGGGACTAGAGAGATATAGAAGTTATTCTTATAACAAAGGAGTTTGGAATGAGAATTTGGAAACCCCTTGTTGTGATGGATCATTGGCAAAACCAATGAGATTTAGTTCATAACTTTTTTGGAAACTTTTTCACACCTTACCTTGGGGGTTGGTAGTAAGGATAGGAACATATTTTCTACCATTGTAGATGTTTAAGAATAATTTTTTTAAAAAAATTTGTTTATTTGTTTCTTTACGATGTGTAAATCATAAGGTATAATTATATTTAATTATAAAATCTTTGAATTAACACTATATAACCTTAGATTAATCTAGACCTTTTTCCAGGCCATAGGGTTTTAATGTGTGTATTTTAAACCCTTTTAGGGTGAGGGAACAACAAACACTCATGAAAAGGAAAGTGCAAATAAGAAAGATTGTCCAAGCACACAATTCCTACCCAAAGTTTGAAGTTCAAGTCTATAGTTGACCATAGTCCATACTTGGCAACTTTTACTATAATTTTTTCTTAATCAAAATTTCTCTACCAACTTCTTATATCCTTGTGAACATTGTGCATCAACTTATTATGACCATGTCTAAGGAATTGGGTAAACCCAAGGTTGTACCATGGTAAAACCTCGAGCCCATTTCTTAAATAGTTGCTTGTAAACATTATATGGATTAATATTGGTTAAATCTTTTAATTTTTAAGGAAATGCAAGTTCCAATTCTTTAAATATTTTAAAATCCAAAAATCGTTAGTTTCAATTCTTTGGAAAAAATCAAAATCAAAGAAATGTTGGTTATAGTTACTATTTCAAAAGCTTCAAAGAATAAACAATTGTCATGAATGAATTGACCAAAAAAATTTGACAAAACTTTGGAAAGTTCTTTGATTTTTTTAAATTTCAAAACCCATGGTTATTATATCAAAATTGGTTATTTGAAAAATATTGAAAACCAAGGAATAAGTGGGTATATACCCAATTGATAATCATTGGGTATTTATCCTTCCTTTTAAAACTACTAAACATTGATATAGACCTCTTCCTAAGATTGAATTGGGGTCTTTAGGTCTAAATTTGACATTTTTAAGCTAAATATAACAATGAGAGAGGCCTCATTCAAAAAGGTTAAAGTACCATTGTGGGTTTACCTAGGGGGCCAATGTATGATCTTTTAACGACCCATATTTCATTATTGGATGCTTGTTGTGCCATGATGTTGTGGTCCTAGTCCGCCTTGCACATATTGCACCTTTCTACTCACCATTAGAGTAATTTAACTTTGAAACGTGCATCATTGAATTTGGATATACATTTTTGCAAACATACACACCAATCTATCCAGGAAGGTAGTTTGTTTGTCACCTTAGGATCTTCCAACCCATGATAAATAGTTTTATCATTTTTAAGGTTTAAACATATAGTGCATGAGTTATTTCATAATGATCATCTTGCAATTGAAATTTTCATAAATCAAAACAAAAAAAATGTAGAGAAATTGAGGTGCATTATCAAGATCATGTTTAGGATTGAACAACTTTGAAGCATTGAAAATTGGCAAGTCAAAAAATCATTTGTTAAAAATATTTATAACTAACTTCACATATACCCAATCATTGCCTTCATCTTCTCCAATGAGTCAAACAAGTTAGATATGTATGTGCGGTGCATGTAATGCATCATATTATAATATCTTTTCTGCCATTTAAAATACCATTAGCAAATAAATAGTTGTGAAAAGGTCAAGGTCCTTGGAGTCATGTGCAAAGTTATTGGATTTCAAATATTATTCCTCAACACAAAAATTATTGCCTCCAAAGAGGAGCCAATGGTAAAAATGTCAACCATGTCCTTATGAAATAATTGATTGAGTTCCTTCAACCCAATCAACAAATGTACCATTAAATGTAACGTAAATTGGAATCAATATGAGGTTGTTTAGTATACCAATATGATCAAATTGAAACTTTAAATGAATCAAATATTGCAAGCATATAATACAAGGTGCATTCCAAAACCTTTATGTGAAATAATAATCTCACTCTTAATGAAATTCCAAGATGATCAAAGATGTGTCATCAAATGCCAATTCCATCAATCATTTCAATTCCTACACCCTATGTTGTTATGTCTAACCCACTCATTACTCAAATTAAAACCAAAAATTGATATGTACCCCTCCATGTTTTGTCCCAACAAGTTTTTTGAATTGTCACTTTTTATTTGGTTACATTTTTCCAATTTTAATTTCACTTTTGGTTGTTCTTTCAACTTTCAAATTTTGATCAATGTTATTGGCAATTATGAGAACTACACAAAAAATGAAGATTTTTATTTTGGGGGTTAAGTTTTGCATACAAAAATCTACCTTGATAATATACCAAAAGGTTATTAAGTTGGGCATTTCAAAACCAACCCTTACACATAACATATATGTAATATAACAAAATAACTAGGGAAATTGATAACCAAAATTATCATTTAAACAATAATGTAATAATATAATTGGCTTTCCCAAAAAAATCAAAATCTAGTTATTTGATCCCCTATGTCAAACCAAAAAAAAATTCATGCCTATGAAAACTCCCCCCTTCTCCAACTTTCCCCCCTTTATGTTATGAAAAAAAACAAAATCATTTGCCAACATTGGAACTTGTCATGCCCTTAAGTTCATCTTAAGGTATTGGGTATAAACCTTTAAGTTGATGATAATGCTCCAAAACGGGGAAAAAGAAGGAAAACTTGGGGGCATTCTCCCTAGCTCCTTGGACTTAGAAAAGATCTAAAATGGGACTTGGAAAATGTGATAATCATAAGAATCTCATGGACAAGTCACCTCCATAAGCCAAACAATGTAGGTGGCTAATGTAAATGGAATTGATTTTTAGTCACAAACTTGTTTTGGACTCATTACACTCACATGACTCATATTTGGAAAGAAATCACCACCCTTCCTCCTTATAAATATATTTTTTTGATTGGTGGTTTAGGTTGCATCAAAATGATTTAAATCCTTGCAACTCCCAAGTGCAATTCATGAATTCCCAAGTTATGAATCTCGTGATTTTATGGGGTCATAAAATTTCCATATGAATTTTGATCTAAAAATTTCATATTACAAAGTCGAATTTTTTGACAAGATCTTTCCAATGCCATGTTGCACACCTCAATCAAAGGTCATTTGATCCATGTTCTTAGGTTTTAATTGTCAAAAATCAAATTGTGAATTTGATTCATGACCTTTTTTTTGGCCATAACTTTCAATTCAAAACTCCAAATATTGTAAAGTACGAATCCATTTTTGATATTTACACTTCAAGACCTTTACAATAATATATTGGGGAATTAATTTGTTATTTACATTTTTTTCGCAAAGATTCAAAACACTTCAAACTCCAACTTTCAAAATGATTTTCACAAAAAATGCTTGGGACTCACTTCCATCCCACACTTGTGCAAGTGTGCAAGAATCCAAGGATGTTCTTCCTTGGGTTGTCAATATTTGTTGGGTCTTAAAAGGCTATATTGAATGGGTTTGGAAACCAATTGTTTAGAAAACATAATATGAAAAAGAATAAACAACATCATTTGTAATAGACCTCAAGAATGAAAATAGAAACACAAGGAAAGGTGTTATGAAGCTTGTAATTGTTGTTGTAGCCCTACGTGTTGCCTATCGCTTACCACCTACCTTGTTGCAAGCCAACAAAGGTAGTAAACATGATTTAAAATCATGAAAAGGGGCATTGCAATAGATATTACTTTCATTACCACCTACCATGCTATTCATCTACAACAACAGTGGTTGTTTTATCAATCATGAAAAAACTATGTGTAGGATGTACAAAATCATTGTTGCAATAATGAATTATATTAGTTGCAATATGTTTCTTTTTATAAAGTTTAGAATGTACGTTTTGAGATATATAGATTTTGTTGTAAAAATATTATAATACAATTTTTTATTAGAATTAATTGTTACTAAATGGCCATATGTAAATTGCATTATTTGGATCATGTGATTAATATTTTCTTACATGACATCCACAATAGGCCTTTATGTTTTGGATTTTGGAAGTTTTAATGTGTTATTTTTGGTCCACTTTGAATGCATGTACTAACAAATGAAGCTTTTGGGTTGCATTCAAGTAACCGATAGATGTAGGACTAATTCTTGCAAGTTCAAACACCCTCATATTAAATTATGAATTTTCAAAGTGCACTCAAATGGTCAATAGACATACATCTATTCTTGCAAGCTCAAACACCCCCACAAATGAAGCTCTTGGAGGGCATTCAATTGGTGAATAGATTGTAAGTAGTTATTACAAGCTCAAACAATTGGACATGGCAAATGCAAGCAACATATACAATGTAAACAAAATACTATCACAATCTAACAAATTTCAACACTTGTCCACATTTGATGCAGGATAATGGATATTTAGAAGATATTTTCTTATGAAGGGTTCACTCACAATTTGAGTTCCAAAAAAAGGAATAAAACTTCAACATTTTTTAGAACTACTTTTTAAAATAATAATTACATGGAAAAAATTTGAGTGAGCAAAATTGAATAGCCCAATATAACATAATTCATGTGGTGCTAATGACTTTTTACAAGTATACATAATTGTGCGTCAATATTTTCGTTTACAAGTACGCATATGACATATGTTTCGATCTAGAAAGTTTGAGCTTAATGGATATAAACAACTAGCAAATTAGTATAAACAAATGAGTCTTTTCCCTTGGAACCATTTGGTTCAAAATTTCAAGCCTTTGAAATTTTGATATGATTTGCTTTTTCATCAAGTTCACCCAATGAACACATACTTGCTTTAAACAAAACATGTTTTTCTTGTACAATTTTTTTGAAATCAATTTGCATGATTTTTTACATTCCTTTTGATTACTCAAAAAATGAAGTTTAAAATGATTAATATATTCAGTTTAAAGATAAAAAGACATTTACATAATATCCAAAATAAATTTTTAATTTTAATTGATATAATAACACATCATTTTATTTATTAACATACAACAATCCACTTCAATTGTTATCATTTCAATAAAATAAAAATTCAAAGTTGGACTTTGGAATCCTTTAAAAATCAAACATTCCTTTTTGAAACTTTCATTCGTGAACAAACCTTGAAAAGTTGCAATAGTTGATGGTTTATATCTTAACTTGTCATTATGTTGTGGAATTGGTGCACATATTGATGACTTAATTGTTGAAAAAAATATTATTTTGATTCATAGGGCCTTTAAAAATCATTATAATTATAATAAATTAATTACAAAGGACCAATTTTAGTGAAAATTTGTCTATGAACTTTTACCCATATAAAAAAAAACCATTAAAAACAATCTTCCCCATCAAAACTTTCAAAATTTCTTGATGTCATGGAGATCAATCATATGAATTAAAAAATTTGTTCATTATTACATTATGTTATGATAATGTTGATGATTATGAATTTTTGAGGTTGTAAAATGTTCTTTCATTAAAGATGTACTTGGGCCAAATATATTTTTAATTATTTGACAACAATAAATTGGATTTTCAAAATTAATAAAAAATGTTGTCACTCAAGGATTTTTTTAAAACCTTTATAAATTGATTGGTGTACATTTACAATATAAAAGTGCAATTATTAATCAATTAAATATTCATGATTTTTATAACATATTTTAGTTTTTAAACCCAAATCATTTTTATGTGACATGTATAATAATTCAAAATGAATGAAATATTATTACCACAATATATAACTCTTGTTATGCTTTAAATCCTATACATTATAATTTACATTTAGTCAACAACTTAAGCTTTTGACATGCATTCAATTCCCCAAAAAATGTAAGTAATTTTCAATGGCTTAAACATTTCAACATATGAAGGTTTGGAATGCATTGAATTAACCAATATACATAGGTAATTTTTACAAGTTCGAACACCCTACCAAATGAAAATTTTAGAGTGCATTCAATTGGCCAATTGATGTAGGTAATTATTACAGGCTCAAACAATTGTTCAAATGAAGGTTTTGGAATGCATTTAATTGGGTAATAGATGTAAGTAATTTTTGCAACCTTGAACAATCGTGCAAATTAAAGTTTTGAAATGCACTTAATTGGTTAATAGATGTGGGTAATTCTTGCAACCTCAAATAATTGTATAAATGAAAGTTTTGGAGTGCACTCACTTGACCAATAAATGTAAGTAATTCTTGCAACCTTGAACAATTGTTCAAATAAAAGTTTTGGAGTGCACTCAATTGGCCAATAAATGTAAGTAATTTTTGCAACTTCAAACAATCGTGCAAATTAAATTTTTAAAATGCATTCAATTAGCCAATAGATGTAAGCAAATCTTGTAAGTTCAAACATGACACCCCAATAAATGAAGGTTTTGAAATGCATTCAATTGGCCAATAGATGTAAATAATTCTTACAAACTCGAACACGTTGATAATTGAAAGTTTTGGAATGCATTCTATTCACCAATAGATGTAAGGAGTTCTTGCAACCTTGAATAATTGTGCAAATTAAAGTTTTGAAATGCATTCAATTAGCTAATAGATGTAGGTAATTCTTGCAACCTGGAACACCCCCATAAATGAAAGTTTTTGAATGCACTCAATTGGCCAATAGATGTAGGTAATTGTTACAACCTTGAACACCCCCATAAACGAAGGTTTTGGAATGCACTCAATTGGCCAATAGATGTAAGGTGAAAATCCTTTAAGGTGTACCACATAGGACAAAAAGGGCCTAGTTTTTACTACAATCCTTTTTTACCCTATATTTTGATCCCTATAAAAATAACAAATCAAAAGTTGTCAAAATTTTCAAAAGGACTATATTTTGAACCATTATAATTATGGATTCCATCATAATCATCCATAAATGTGTATTTACATGGTAAAAAAATGACTAGGTAAAAATAAAAATAAAATGGTGATGTTGTGACAAGATTTGAGTACACCTTCAATTATTTGGAACCTATACGTAATTCTTGCAACCTCGAATAATCCTGCAAATTAAGGTTTTGAAGTGCACTCAATTGGCTAATAGATGTATTTATTTTTCGCAAATTAAAGCATCTTCATAAATGACGGCTTCAAAATGCGCTCAATTGGCCAATAAATGTAGGTAATTCTTATAACCTCGAACACCGCTACAAATGAAGGTTTTGGAGTGCACTCAATTGGCCAATACATGTATGTAATTTTTGAAAGTTCGAACAATCATTCAAATCAAGGTTTTTGAAATGCATTCAATTCACCAATAGATGTAGATAATTCTTTTAAGCTCGAAATTGTCCAAATGAAGGTTTTGGATTACACTCAATTGGCCAATAGATGTATGTGATTTTTGTAATTTTGAACAATTGCTCAAATCAAGGTTTAGCAATGCATTCAATTAACCAATAGATGAAAGGTAATTCATACAACCTTCAACACCCACAAAAATTAAAATTTTGGAGTGCATTCAATTGATTAATAGATGTAAGTAATTCTTGTAAGCTCGAATAATAATTCAAATCAAGGTTTTGGAGTGCATTCAATTGGCCAATAGATGTAAGTAATTTTTGTAAACTTGAACACTTTGATTAAATTAAGTTTTTGAAGTGCATTCAATTGGCCAATAGATGTAGGCAATTATTGCAACTTTGAACACACTTTCAAATCAAGGTTTTAGAGTGCACCCAATTGTCTAATAGATGTAGGTAATTATTACAAGTTCAAACACGTTGACGAATCAAGGTTTTGGGGCGTAATCAATTGGCCAATAAATGTAAGTAATTCTTGCAAGCTTGAATAATCGTTCAAATCCAGGTTTTGCAGTGCATTCAATTGTCTAATAGATGTAGGTAATTCTTGCAAGCTCGAACAATCGTTAAAATTAAGGTATTGGAGTGCACTCAATTGACCAATAGATGTAGGTAATTTTTGTAAACTTGAACACGTTGACAAATGAACGTTTAAGACTGCACTCAATTGACCAATAAATGCACGTAATTCTTGTGAGTTCAAACACGTTGACAAATCAAGGTTTTCGAGTGCATTCAATTGATTAATAGATGTACGTAATTCTCGTAAGCTCGAACAATCATTCAAATGAAGGTTTTGGAGTCCATTTAATTAGCCAATAGATGTAGGTAATTCTTGCAAGCTCGAACATGCTAACAAAAAAAGGCTTCGGAGTGCACTTAATTGGCCAATAGATGTAGGTAAATTTTGCAAGCTCGAACACGCTAACAAATTAAGGTTTTCGAGTGCACTCAATTGGCCAATAAATGTAGGTAATTCTTGCAAGCATGAACATCTTGACAAATCAAGGTTTTGGAGTGCATTCAATTGGCTAATAGATGTAGGTAATTTTTGTAAACTCGAACATTATGATAAATTAAGTTCTTGAAGTGCATTCAATTGGCCAATAGATGTAGGTAATTCTTGCAAACTCAAACAATGCTTCAAACGAAGCTTTTGGAGTGCATTCAATTGGCCAATAGATGTAGATGATTTTTGTAAACTGGAACATTCGGATAAATTAAGTTAATGAAATGCATTCAATTGGCCAATAAATGTAGGTAATTATTGTAAGCTCAAACACGCTAACAAAAAAAGGTTTTAGAGTGCACTTAATTGGCCAATAGATGTACGTAATTTTTGCAGGCTCGAACAATAATTCAAATGAAGGTTTTGAAGTGCATTTAATTAGCTAATAGATGTAGGTAATTCTTGCAACTTTTGAACACCCTCGCAAATGAAGGTTTTGGAGTGCATTCAATTAACCAATAGATGTAGGTAATTCTTACAAGCTTAAACAATTCCTCAAATGAAGGTTTTGGAATGCACTCAATTGGCCAATAGATGTAGGTAATTCTTGCAACTTTGAACACCCCCACAAACGAAGGTTTTGGAGTGCACTCAACTAGCCAATAAACGTAGATAATTCTTGCAAGCTCGAACATGCTAACAAATGAAGGTTTTAGAGTGCATTCAATTGGCCAATAGATGTAGGCAATCTTTATAACCTTGAACAATTGTGCAAATCAATTTTTTGGAGTGCACTCAATTGGCCAATAGATGTAGGTAATTCTTGCAAGCTCGAACAATTTGACAATTCAAGGTTTTGGAGTGCATTCAGTTGGCCAATAGATGTAGGTAATTCTTGCAATTTTGAACACACTTTCAAATGAAGGTTTTGGAGTGTATTCAATTGGCCAATAGATGTAGGTAATTCTTGCAAGCTCGAACATGCTCACAAATAAAGGTTTTGGAGTGCACTCAATTGGCCAATAGATATATGTAATTCTTGCAACTTTGAACACCCCGAAAAATGAAGCTTTTGGAGTGCATTCAATTGGCCAATAGATGTGGGTAATTCTTGCAAACTTGAACAATCATTCAAATGAAGGTTTTGGAGTGCACTCAATTGGCCAATAGATGTAAGTAATTCTTGCAAGTTCCAACATCCTAACAAATGAAGGTTTTGGAGTGCATTCAATTGGACAATAGATGTAGGTAATTCTTGTAAGCTCGAACAATCATTCAAATGAAGGTTTTGGAGTGCACTCAATTGACCAATAGATGTAGGTAATTCTTACAAGCTGGAACATGCTGACAAATGAAGGTTTTGGAGTGCACTCAATTGGCCAATAGATGTAGGTAATTCTTGCAAGCTCGAACATGCTGACAAATGAAGGTTTTGGAGTGCATTCAATTGACCAATAGATGTAGGTAATTCTTGCAAGCTCGAACAATCATTCAAATGAAGGTTTTGGAGTGCACTCAATTAACTAATAGATGTACGTAATTCTTGTAAGTTGGAACATGCTGACAAATGAAGGTTTTGGAGTGCACTCAATTGGCTAATAAATGTAGGTAATTCTAGCAAGCTCGAACATGCTGACAAATGAAGGTTTTGGAGTGCACTCAATTGGCCAATAGATGTAGGTAATTCTTGCAAGCTCGAACATTCTGACAAATCAAGGTTTTGGAGTGCACTCAATTGGCCAATAGATGTAGGTA
>Ga0116231_10007115_pt1 | contig 20777 bp, 13 predicted proteins | sample S1TSphgellanicum_2_FD_89695 | JGI IMG/M metagenome (GOLD analysis project Ga0116231, IMG submission 89695) | Host-associated microbial communities from peat moss isolated from Minnesota, USA - S1T2_Fd - Sphagnum magellanicum MG | ecosystem: Host-associated > Plants > Peat moss > Unclassified...
GGGGTGGGGACGGGCGGGGAAGGACTAGGCAGGGGGGGCCAGCATAGGCCAGGGGGGGGCACGGGCGGGGAAGGACCGGGCGAGGGATGCTCGACGGGTGCATTATGCACCAGGTTCACACTAGTGTTCATAATTCCATCAGGTGGCAACACTAAATTTAACATGACAATACCTTTTGGTTTGTATTGAAAATTAAAATTACAAATGAACTAATATGAAATTCAATTATAATTATAATTTAAGAACTTTGTTTTTGAATAATTTTTTTGTGTATATATGATAATGTAATAATTAATTATATGTGTAATATACATTAATCATATTTTATTGAATAAATCAAAGATAAAAATGTAAAAAAATAAATTTCAATTTTTGTAATATTTTATTGGAGACATATTGATCAAAATTAGAAACATATTCAATTCAACATTGAAAGTGAAATATCCATCAAAGTCGACAAATCTACATTTTTTTTTATCAATGTTATCTTTATAAACTTAGTTAGATTTAATAAACTCATTCTAAACATGGAATTCATTAATATTTAGTGGGAAATGGTATTTAGCAATCTTTTAATATCACCTTCACACATGATATGGGGGTGAACATTTTATCTCTTTTAATTATTTTCTCTTTTCAAATCAATAAAATATATTTCCCTTTTTAGCTTTAGTCTTTGTTAGAATTAATGAAGTTATGACTCATCTAACATTCCAAAATTTCTTGAGTTTGTAAACTATTGGGATTGTTGTTAAGCAAAGGTTCTAAAAGGACATCCCAAAATGGGTTGTTGATTTAGACAAATGTTTTTAAATTTGAACATCCTTGGTAAAAATTGAGATTGATGGGATGTTTTAGTTTAAGGATGATCTAAGCTTCATCAATAACAAAAACACATTCAAACAACACCAAGGACAATGAAAGATGGGGAACCAAAAGATAAGAATTCAAACAAGGAACAACAAAATGGTAATAAACAATTTAGTAAGGGTGTCAAAAAGGCATGTTAGACAGACCAAGGGCATTAGGTTAGACGTGAAAATAGTCTTTTTGGCTCATAGGGGGTACCAATAGGTCGAAGATTGAAGGCCTTAAACACAATGTTGGAATACACCAAGGGCATCAAGAAATGCATAGGGGACATTACAAGCATTAAAGTCAGAAAATAGAAATTTGTTTTGGAACCAATGGTTGTTGCAAAACATGGTATGGAAGAACATTGGGGACATTGGAAAGGCTTAATTATTTTTTGAAGGCAACAAAGGGCACCAAAAAAGACATCATGTCCGTGCTATAAATGTTAATGTTTTAATAGATGAAAATTAAATACTATAATTAATGGAAATGGAAATGATTTCATGGACAATGTATATGATCATGGATTATCAATGCATGACAACTAATTATCTTTTAAACATTTTATTAATTAATTTATGTAGTTTTCTTTTGGGGGTTTGATTATGGAAAACACATTTGAAAAGCTCACATTTTAGTGTCATATTTCATAGAACCTCATGGCAAGGTGGAATTTTTAAAGATTTATCTACTATTATAAAATTTTAGTTTAATTTTTTTAAATTATAAGAATATTATTAAATTATTGAAATGTTTTAAATGTATGTGAAAAAAAGTTCAGAATAATGGTAAAGGTGGAGACTTATTAATTCAATAATCATTTAAAAACATTATGACATGTATTTAAATAATTAGCGTAATCTTTAAATTAAAAATTTATGATCATTGAAAGTAGTTGGAGTGATGGTATTTATCAAAATGTAATTGAAGCTTTGCCAAAATGGACATTTTTGACCCAATGTCAAGGTTTGAATTCTTAAATGGATGAAACCATTAAAAATTTGTAAGACATCCAAATGATTGCTCTTTATTGGCCAACTATAATGAATTGCTTTGGTTATTATTTTTTAACATTGCCTAACCTTATGAAATCCTTTTTTCATAGTTATTAGTATAGTTTATGTCATTGGCCCAAGTGTGAACACATTCTTTTTTTTCACATAATTAGAACTGAAATTTTTTAAATTTGACAATGTGAACACATTAAGGGCTCAATTGGGTTTTCCTTCCAAACCTTGCAATTTGTTTGAATTTCCAATAGCAAAATCCATTCAAAAAATTACATATTTGACATTTTAGTTTTGAAAATTATGAAATAAAATGTATTAAATCTAACTTGTTGAGGACTTTCCAACAACACTAATAATGCCCGCAAATTCCAATATAGTTTTCAATTTCAAATTATTCAATTTTCATTGAAGAAATGGTTCAATAATCAATAGCTTCCACACCATAGTTCCAAACAATCTCAAATCAAGTCAATACACCCTTCCTCATCCAAAGCTTTTCAAAGATATCAAGAGCACAACATGAAGCACCATGGTTTGGTAGATTTTAGTGTGAAAAAATAGAACAAAACAAAACAAAACAAACTACCTTACCTCATAGATAGATCGGTGGTTTAATGGAATTCCTTGGATGTGATAAACACTAGAAAAGAGCAAATGCTAGAGCTACTTTTATATTAGGGAGTTTCAAAGGGGATGTCAAAAAAATTATAACAAAAGAGATGGAGGTTTGAAAAGGGCATTTGAAAAATAGTTGAAAAATAAAGGTAATGGTAAATGCAATGTTAATGGGTTTTTTTCATATACATGTAGGTTGACATGGGAAGGGAATGAAATGGTTAGTTTTGGAAGATTCATTTAAAAAGTGGACAAGATAATGTCATACTATGATGAATGACTTAAAACCATAAATACTAGATAAATCTAAAGAAGAAGTAGGAACTTGTCACCCTATGTTAATTGTCTTTTTTTTATCTAGGTTGAGGTGCCACACAAACAACACACAAATAGTTCTCGTGGATTGTTTTTGTTGTTAATTGACAGAAAAATACGATTATGTGGAAAAAATACACCATGTGAACCAATTTGCTTTGCATTATGTTGTTTTGTTTCATCTATGAATGTCCATTATACATTTATTATGGATAATGTTCATCTATTAGTTTTCATTTTCATGTTTATCAAATATTTATCATATCTTTTGGTTTCCAAGTTTTTTTAGATATCAATTTTCTCATGGGAGGTTTTCAAAGTATTTCCATTAACCTTTTGCCCCCTTTACTTAAGCATTAATGAACTAGTTTTGGGGTCCTATTCCAAAACTTTTACAAGCCTTTTCTTAAATGGGACATGCATTTGTCAACATGCTACAAATGTTTTTTGTTATGTTAGTGTTCGCTTTAATGTGAATCAACAACTAATAACATGATTAAAATAAAAATTTATATTGAGAAAACCAATTTAGCTTTGGAACATGTTTTGGAAGGACCCATTATCACTTAATGGAATTACATTTCACCCTATTTGACTCACCATGTTCTTGGATGAAACAACCCCTACATGTTCTGTAGTATATTAAAGTTGTTTGTAAAGTGGATGGAACCAAGGACAAGAAATCCCCCATTTTGCCAAAAACAAAAAACTATTAATGAAAGTGAAGTTGAATATCAATAAAGGGAATAACCAAGGGAAGAAACACCTTGTTGCTTAAGAAACTAATCCAAAAAGGAATTTGAACCTTAATTTTATTGCGCCTGGGGGCATAATGTTTTAGCACCTTACCCTAATACTCTACCTATATTATTTAAAATTTTGAAATGTGTTCATATGATGAGTTGGTTCCCAAAATTTGAAATTTGGCACACGCTTATTTATTTAAGGCATGAGATGTGAAGCAAAGGTGTAAAGTTCAAACTAGTGCCCAAACTAGGGTTTATTTTACAAATAAAAATAATTTATAATTTATTATTTAACCTTCATTAGTACGAAGTGTGACCAATGCTTCCCCTTTGTCCTTTGGTTGATCATGATGTGATAAATTTCATAATTTCGTCTTGTGTTTATATCTCACCACCATTTTTACTTTTCCTTATTTTCTTATTCGGTTCAATCGTTTGTTTTTGTTTTTGGAGACCTTAGTGTGTCATAATTTCTTGTCCAAATTGGATTCATTAACACTTTGCACAACAAGTTAAGGTGAAACCAAGATGATGGGGTACCTATTTAATTTCAAGGTGAAATGACATTGTGGATAAACTTATTAACATGTGACCCAATGGTATTTGAGCACCTTGGTTTCATGTGTCACAAATCTTTAAATAAAAGTTGAAATCATCAATTATTTTTACAAGCATACATACTATACATTATTTTCTTCAAAGGTAATCAACTTATGTTGTTGCACTAAATAAAATAAACAAGGGGTGTGTCACATTGTGGCCTTGCCATTTACATTAAAAGTGTGTTAAAGTAAAAGAAGAATTATTGAAATTCAAATATTTCACCATGCAAAAATATGATCTTTAAAAAAATCTTCTAAGAGAAACCAAAATCCTTCAAGATATCACAACTCTATAACTAATCTCAAGTTTCAACACAAGCCAAAATATCATCTTTCAAAACCCTTATATAAAAATAGACCTATTACCTAGGGGTCAAAACCCTTTAAACTTATATACTTTATAATGAATCTAAAAACAATATCGTTGCCTTGGTAGGAAGGCCAACAAAAATGTTGTTAAAACCTACAAATTGAAAAATTGAAAGGTTTCAAACTTTGTTTATAAGAGTAAACATTTTCATGCAAATTTTTAAAAATTGAAAAATTGCAATATAACATTAAAATTTCATATTTGGAATTAACTCAACAATGAAGATGTTTTGAAATAAAGGTGAAAAAAAATGCATAATCCTTCCATTTAGACCCATTAATAACTTGTTACTTGTGCCAACTAAATAATACATGGACAAGAGGCTTTTGATAAGACTACAACCACTCCACCTAAACATTAACAAATCATTATGCAATCAAATTCAAAAAAGGTGCATAACTTCCACGTGGATTAATGTGTTTATAATAATAATTATTATTATTATAGCAAAAAGTGGTGGATGTTTTTATGATTTTTTCTTTTTCCAAAAATAATTTTTTTTGGGGTGAAAAATAAAGAAGAAATACCACTAGAAAAACACTAATTCAGACCCATTTATAACTTGTAATAATATGAATTTATGACATATGTATAATACACTTGCAAAACTCCCATAGTTTTCATTCAATATTGAAAAATTCAAAGTAATGCCATAAATCATATTTTGTAATTAACATGCAAATTTTCCAAAAAATATATTGGATTCAAATAAGTTCATCACAAAAAAACTAGTCATTTTACCTTTGATATTTAAGCCTTTTGATTAAAGTAGAATTGCTTACATTGATAAGCTAAAAAGTTCATTAGAAGGTGCACATCAAGATTGATCTTTGTGATTCTTTGATACATATATGAAATGTAATGAATCAAACACTATGTTTTTGAACATGGTCAACCATTTTCAATGAGTTGCGATGATTTTTGTTCTTTTACAAATAAAATAGTTATTTTTCAACAATTTATAAAATAAAAGATCTTAGATATTGTGACTACCTTAATTCTAATTGGAACCCCAATTTGCATCCTAGTTCAAAAAAATAATATTTGGGTTCCTTGGAGGTGAAATCATCTACAAGCATCAAACCACAAACACATGCATTAAAAAATTAGCTAACAAAATCTGAAATCAATACTTACAATAAATGATCAATTATTAGCGATTTTTTTTGTTGGATTTGTAATCTTTGATAACTTTGCTTATAAGAATATAATACATTTGTGAACATTGCAACCATTTTTATATGCAAGTCTTACTTGGGCTTTGTGTTGCTATGCGCCACTAGTGATGATTTTCCTTCTTATTATGTTCCCATATGATTATCAATAATTTGTCATTATTTATGTCCATGTAATTTATTTTCAATTAATATAAATATCATGGACATGAAAAAGCACATTTTAATTTGCCTTTTCATATCCATGTTGATGGGTAAGGAAAGGGGTGAAATAATTGTGAGGATAAAAGATAATTATTAGAAAAAGAATGAGTTAGTTATGAAGATAAGAAATAATTATTAGGAAGGAAGTGAGGTAGTTAGGCTTTGAAATGAAATAGTTATATTTGGAAATGTCTCTAGAATTGTCTAAGGACAACATACGAAGGATTATGCAAAATCAATAAGGAGCCTATGAAAGATCATAGAAAACCACCCATATACTACTAGTTCCTCAATATTCTTGTCACTAGAATTTTACACATGAAATTTGATCTTCATATGGAGGTTGGGAATTTCATAGTCGAAAATTAAATAACATAATGAATGAATCATATATATTAAAGTAATAATGGTGTCTATCTGTCCGGGCAGTGCCTGGAAATTTTTTCCAGTCACTGCCCGTTCTTGTGGTGTGCTTTGTAGAAGGGGGGGGGGGGGAAGTTGGGGGGTTTCTTGATTTGGGAATTTTGATCTGTGTGACAGTTATTACCCAACTGACAATTTCGAGGACCTGAACCGAGGTGGCCAAAATCTTCGATAAAGGACCTGAATCGAGATTTTCAGTACCCGGTCCAGACCTCGAGACGGACCTAAAACAAGGTTCCCAGAAAAAAAACCCATCGTTGGGGACCTAAAACGAGGTCTTCAGAGAGAAAACTCGTCGTTAGGGTCCTGAAACAAGGATGCACTCTTTTACTCACCAACACTGAATTTGTTTTTTTTTAAAATTAATTTTAAAAATTAAATTATTTCTCTGGGGCCTTGACCTAGACCCTATACACGTGCACTCTTTTACCCGTGGTGTTTCAGACCTTAAGAGCCGCCTGTTTCCTGTTCTTTAAAAAAACAAGCCAGGGCAGCCGCTACGAGGGGTCGGGCGAGGTGCCACGAGTGGCTGGAGTGGCGTAGCCATGGGTTGCCCTCACTCATATGTAAGAATTAGCAAAACACCTAACACATGTTTTTAAAAATGTTTACAAATCTCACCATCAAGGTCCAAAATGAGATTTGAATTGGTCCTTGGTGAAATTTATCATGTAGTCGGGGTGTTGACATCATGGATTGCATCAGATCACATCATAGGGGAGTCATTCACATTTTTTACAAAAATGATGTTAGGTAAAAAAAAGAGGTATTTGTTTATTTCTTGGGAAATACAATTTATCAACATTAAAATAAATAAATAAAGCACTTGAAAACACGATCCTAAAAATATTTATAAAATAAATAAGGCATTTGACAATATAATGAAAGCTTTTTTCTTTCATTTATAAATCAATCTATATATAATTACCAAAACTACCATTTATCCCATTTATAATTAGGTGGAAAAAAATAGTACCTTTCAAACATGGGGAAGGGGGTACATGGAAGATACAAAGAATGAAAGACTATTTAAAATGCAACCACATTCGTTAATCATTATGGCTAACCAATAAAAAATGGTCACTTTTTTTATTGGCACTTTTGAAGATCTTTCTATCCTATGCATATTTATAAGTCCAAAATCAATTTTACACTATTTTAAGGCTATATTTAATTCAACATATTATGCAGCATTATTTTGATAACCTTCATTAAGAATCTTTTTAGCTTATCAATATAAGCAACTCTAATGTATTTGACCTTAGAGGCATTTGTCTTTGAGATGTGATAATCATTTTATCATTTTATGTTTGGGATTGAGCAATTTGTGTTATTTACTTCATGATATTCATTCCATATAAGTTTTAATTTGTTTTGAATGTATTAAGTGAAAATAACTTTAAGTAAAATAATGTAAATGCAAGAAGGTTCACAATTAAAAAATGGATTAAGGTGTTTGGAGTTTTGGAAAGAAATGAAACATTCATGAAATTGTGAACTATCACATTATGCCTTCATGGATGTTTCACATCCATCCACAAGAAAAACTCGTCATATGTGAAGGCATCATTATATGGTTCATAGTTAAGGAAACATTTAAATTTAAAAAAATTGCATTAGGGAAAATGTGTTTGGTGTTGAACACATTAATGACCATCCATCCATCCATCCACATTATTAATGTTCCCCAAAGTATCAACTATGAGGTTATGCTTTCAAGGATGTAAAACATTCATCCACTATTTAGCCTTGTCATTTAGGAAGGCATGGTAATCCATGGTTCATAAAATTAAGAAAGATTCATTTAAAACCTAAAGAAAAAACACACTAAGTAATAATGTGTTTGGAAGGTGAGACAAATTAGTGAACATCCATCCATCCATACATCATCATCATCACAAATTTATAAGCTTCATGGGTTTGTTTCAAATCAATGTGAAATCTATTATTTCATGGGTTTGTATGGTTTAAACATGAATGTCACCCATTATTTAAACATGGAAGTCGTGTGCATGATTTTCATGTATAAACAACACAAATAAACATACAACATTTGTGTATAAATAATACGAACATGCATATAACATTCGTGTTTAAATAATGTACACCATATTGATGTTCAAACAATACAAGTAGATGAATGATATTCGTATTGATTCTATATGAACTTATGGAAAATAAATTTTGCATGATTACTATTGTCAAATTGTGACCCATGAAGTTTGTGATCGATCCGCATTACTTAATAATGTTCGTGGAATTACAAACTATTATTAGGTTGTGATTTCATGGATGTGAAACATTCATTCATCTATGCAAATCTAAAGCCTTTGTCATTCACAAAAAGGCATCCAAAATCCAAGGTGAGTGAAACACATTTTAGTAAACATTCCATCCATCCATAGTGATTCCTCTAAATGTTCACCAAATTTATAATCTATTAAGTTATGCCTTTATGGATGTGAAAAAAATCCATCCATCCATCCATCCATCCATTGACATTAAGTCAATGAAATTTACAAACTATCAAATTATGATGTCATGGATGTGAACAATCCATCCTTCCATCCATCTATCCATCCACGCATCCATCCATGGAAATAAAATTCCAAGGTTCATAATCTTCTAAGACCCCCTTTGACCTCGTCCTCCTCATCCATCCACATTACTTTTAGTTCACAAAACTTTATAAACTTTCAGGTTAAGCCTTCATGGATGTGAAGAACCAACCATCCATTCATTCATCCATTCATCATCCATGAAGACATCATTCCAAGGTTTATAATCTTCTGAGACTCCACTCCGACCTCCTCTCCTCTGGCGCGCCTCTCAATGGTAACGTAAAAACTGCGTTGTTTGGAGTTGGATCGTGGGTTTCACGGCGTTGTTGTCCTCGTCGTTGGTGGTGGGTCAAGCAGACAGAAGAAAGAATGACATGACATGCACCACCATATTCAAGTGAGAGACACGAGGATGGAAATGATGCCCCATATGGGTAGATACTAGATTCGTAGATAGATAGATAGACAAATAGATACTAGAGAGAGAGAGAGAGAGAGAGAGAGAGGTGTGTGTGTGTGCACATAGGGGTATCGCCGAATGGGTCATCCACCCAATATCGGATGCTCCTTTGCACACACACCCATGTAACGGATGATGTACCTTATATGATTGCACCAGAACCTTGTTGATGCATGCACAGGATACCTACATATTTATAGCAGATCGTTGTTGGATCCATACAATAAGCCCCCCAACAGGGGGAAAACAAAAAAAACAACCCAGAGAGGAAGAACAAGAAGAAGAAGAAGAAGGGGGAACAAACAACAAACAAGAACAAGAACCAAGGAGAAGAACACAAGAGGAAGAAGAGGAACAAGAACAAGAAAGGGGAACAAACAAGAAGAACAAGAACCAGGGAGGAAGATGAAGGAGATGTGATTTGGGGATTTTTGTTGTGCACTTACCCCAAGAAAGAAAATTCAACAGGTTGGTGGGTACCTTGTTTATTATCTATGTTGTTGTGTATGTGATACTCATCATCATCATCATCATCACAAAATCACGTTGTTAACATGCACCAGATTTCTTCTTTCCTAATCCATCACCTCGTATCATGGCTATTTTGCATTCCCAATGAAACCGACATTTCTTGTTTCAATTCTCTAGGACCTACTAAACGCCTCTTTCTTTCTCTCTTTCTTGTCTTGTCTTGTCTTGTCTATTGTTTTGTTTTGTTTCTTTTTTTCTCTTTTTGATGGAATTTCCTTTACCTTCCTTCCTTCTGTGATCAAGCAAGTTTCACAGACGTGGGTGGTGGTGTAGTTGGGGGTGTCTTATTAGACCATCTACCTGTATGTCTGATCCAAAACCCATTGCCTGGAAATTTGTGTGGGGTGTACACAGTACCTTTTATGATCTTGTTTTAGGTTTTGTAAGTTTGGCAAAAACTGGTGGGGGAGGAGGGTTTGCTTGTTGGGGTACCCACCTAGTAGACATGTGGTTTTTGAGAGATTTTAGTAGGTGATGATTTCAGTCTTCTGAGTACTGTGTGTAGGTGTGGACACATGCATTTTTCTGGCAGGATCTTGAGAGTGGGAGAAGAGACTGTTCTTTACAGATGGGAGCGACACAGGACTTTGTTGCTGTCTCATGTGGTTTTCTTTCTAGGGTGGGTTTGTTTTCTGATCAGAGAAAAAAAAGACCCCACCTGTCTGTGTTTCTGATCATAGTGAAAAAAGGACCTGAGTGATGACACCCACCCATGTTGGAGAGCCATCATCAATGATCCCTTCACCATCAGTTTGTGATCAAAAGTGTGCAAAATCAGCTCATAATTTTGCTCACTGATGGGTATGCATTTCTCAAAAGACCAGAGACATTTTATGTGCAGGTGTTCTTGTTGGTTACATTCTATAATATCTTTTGAGGAGCGCTTGCCAGTTGTGGGGGCAAGTGTAAAAGCTGTGGAGCTATGGCAGCTGCTGCTGCTGCAGAGCCTATGATGGGTCGGTCCCATCACACGTCAAGGTACAGTTTCCTCCTCCTCTTCCTCCTCCTCCTATCCCCACAGATTTTTGTTTTGTCTGTGTCAAATCAATTTCAGCAGTTGGCACATCACAACAACAATCTGCACATTGTCGGTCGACATCCCTTAAAGATTTCTGAAATGTTGCTGTCTGTCCATGCACCCTGAGCCTTCTTGTGTTGTTGGGATTTTTCAGCACAGCGTTTGGGTAATGAAGGGCATTTGGAACTCATGACCTCACATGCTGCAGCGGTGATGATGGGTTCAGCAGCAGCTACACAGGAGGATTGCCACTCAAAAACAACACAAGGGGGGGTGGCAGGGATTGTGGCAGTGAATCCTCCTCCTTCTTCCCATGTGATCATCACATTCAAGAAGACACATCTACAGATGTTGCATGATGATGAGAGTGGCAGTGATTCAACTGGAGATTCACCTTTACCCCCAGTACGCCGAAAAAAGAGACCCACTCGAAGGTATGCTGCAGCAGGCTACAGCAGCGGGGAAGATGAACAGGAGTTGTTCCCCACTAGGTCTGTGCGGCACAAGGTCATGAATTTCCATGAGTCTGACAGCAGCTCAGAGGCTGATACAGGATTCAAAGGACAACCACCACGAGTATGTGTTTTCTCTCCCCACCCCCTACACACACAAAAGGGTTTGAAGGAAATAAGCTTTGAATTCTTGATTAAGTGTTTTCAAAGATGGATTACCCTACAGTCTTTCCAAGAGTAAAAGCAGATAACAAAACTCCTTGCAGATGTTGTTGCTCCATAATGTAATAATAGTAATACCATGGCTCTGAATTTTGAACCCAACTCCTTGAAAGTTGTGATGGGAGCCAAGAAGGTACTAGGCCAACACAAACAAGCGGAAAACCAGAAGCTTAAGCTGGTCCTGGAGCTCCTTTCACAGCCCAAGGCAGCAACTGAGGCTATCTTGCACATTGGTTGCCACATTGTACCTTCCACGGTATATAAAAATCTTCCTGAGAGAGAGAGAGAGGGGCAGCAATAGTAAAATTTCCCAGAAAAACATTGAAAGGTGATTCTTTGAAATGGTGAGAGATCTTCAGTCAGGTTCATATATGTTCCTAGCACTAATGGGTACCATTTTTTCCTGGTTCCAGACTGCTACTTTGAAGCCTGATTTGCCAATGGGTGTGATACGTGGGTGTGAGTCTTGTGAAGATTGTCAAAAGGTTAGAACTTTTCGGACATATTTGGCCCAGAGCTGTTCTACAAAACAGACATTGCTGAAGACTATTGTCTGCATTTCAGTTTTTTTGTTTGTTGTTTCCTTTCTTTTAGGCTTTCACACAGTTTCTTTGCCTTGATATTTTTTTCAGGTGGTGGCATCATGGCGCCCTTCAGCTGGTCGGAAACCCTGCCTAGATGAAGCACCTACGTTTTTCCCAGATGAAGAGGTAGGTATTTGTTTTGTTGGCTTTGTTTCTGACTGCTATTCTTCTTCATCTAGGCTTTGTTGTCTTTGCAAGGTTTGCAAAAATATTGTTTCTTAGTAGTAGTGCAGGTTATGGGATTGTTGTGTGATGATGATGATGTTCATTGACAGGAATTCAAGGATCCACTGAAGTACATTGCAAGCATAAGGGCAAGGGCCGAGCCTTATGGGATCTGTCGTGTGGTACCGCCTCTGTCATGGAGGCCACCATGTATGTTACGTGAGGACTCACCAGACATTCAGAACATGCAGTTTCCAACCCGTGTGCAGCAAGTCCACAAGCTGCAAGTGCGAGAACCCATTGCAAAAGAGTGCTGCTCACTCCCCAAGAAAGCATTGTCAGGTGGGAAGAAGAAAAGGGGTCAACAATTATCATCCCCAGGTCGGATGATGACAGCAGAGGCAAAACCTTCCAACTTGCAGCAGAACAGGATGAGCAGCACCGCACCAAGTGATTCTCAAACCTCTGATGACCAGGAAGAGTATTTTGGTTTTGAGCCTGGGAATCTGTTCTCTCTTGGAACCTTTGAGAAGTATGCAGATGCATTCAAGGACCATTACTTCTGCACAAAGGAAATTGTTGGTTGTCAGTGTGGCAATGATACTACTGCAGACAAACCATGGGAACCTTCTGTGGATGTGATTGAAGGCGAGTACTGGCGAATTGTGGAGCAACCCACTGAGCAGATTGAGGTAATTATTTATGCTGGCTATTGAGCATGAAGAAGATAGACAATTGGAAATCGACGGAAGTACAAACACTAGAGATATGAGATCACTGGTACAGGAGGGGTTATATATAACACATGATTTGTGCAAAGACACCGATTTTGGAGAATTCTGTCTTGAGTTGTACTTTTGTAACCAACCCCCCACCATTTGTTGTGACAGGTTCTGTATGGTGCGGATGTGGAGACAGGTAAGTTCAGAAGTGGGTTTCCAAAGGCAAAGAATGGCAAGTTGACAACAAGGGTGGAGGAGGGGGAGGAGGAGGAGGACCTGTATGAGAAATCTGGCTGGAATTTGAACAACATAGCAAGGCTACCAGGATCCATGCTTGCATTTGAGGAAGAGGATATCTCTGGGGTGGTTGTACCATGGCTGTACATTGGCATGTGCTTCTCTTCCTTCTGCTGGGTTAGAGTTCTGCAAACTTCTTTGTTGAATCCCCCAACTGTGTAGTCTCTGTCACAGCTGAAAACTAATAGAGATGGAATTTTTTTCCCTTTTAGCAGATGTCTCTGAAGAGACCCCTGCTTTGGTTTTCCTTTTATCAGATGTCTCCAATGGAAACTATGTGTTCACTTGTCCTCACTGCTGTTCTCTATCTACTCGCAGCACTGCAAGACCCATTGACAGAAGGGGCTGCCATTGCTTCTGTGGATTGATTCATATACTGTCATGGTGTTGGGTTTGTTTGCACAGCATGTGGAGGACCATCACTTCTACTCATTGAATTACATGCACTGGGGAGCTCCCAAAGTGTGGTATGGTGTACCCAACTCTGAGGCTTTGAAGCTGGAAAGTGCAATGAAGAAGCACCTCCCAGAGTTGTTCAACGAGCAGCCAGATCTTCTCCATAAGCTGGTAGCAATGATTTTTTCCTCATGTAAGGTGATGAGTTGCTTTGAATATGTGTGTAAAATATGTTGTTCTGAACTGATGGGTTTAGACAACATGGTGGTGGGTGGTGACAGGTAACTCAGTTGTCGCCAACAGTGCTGAAAGCAGAAGGGGTGCCAGTGTACAAGCTGGTACAGCAAGCAGGAGACTTTGTAATTACGTTTCCACGAGCGTACCATTCAGGTTTCAATTGTGGGTTCAATGTTGCAGAGGCGGTGAATGTGGCACCCGCCGACTGGCTGTCTCATGGCCAAAGTGCGGTTGAGCTTTACTGTGAACAACACCGAAAGACCTCGGTCTCGCATGACAAGCTTCTGTTGAGAGCTGCACGATTTGCGGTGAAGTTGTTTTGGCATTTTCACCATCAAAAGTTGCAAGAGAAAGACAGGGCAGCAGCTGCCTCTCTCAGTACCCAATTGCAATTATGGGGAAGAGCAGCAGCAAATGGGCAGGTTGAGAAAATGGCTCAGGCTGCAGGGATGTTGTGGTTGTGCACTTGGCAGGCATTGTTTGGGCAAAAAGGTGGGATGCTATCCAAGGCTCTCAAGGTACGACCCCAAAATGTGATTTTAGAAACAGGATTTTCTTCTAGATTACATCTGGAAAAGAAAGTTGAAATTGTTTGAAGCCATCATGTAGCCATGGATTTAGCAAGTTGGTGGCTGCTGCCGATGCAAAGGATAAAACCATGCATGTGTTTGGTTGAGAGTATTGTATAGGTGCGGGTGGAGATGGAGCATGCAAGACGAGTATCTCTGAAACAAATGGGTGAGATTGCCACCAAGAAAATGGACAGCAGGTATGATGCAACTGATGAGCGGGAGTGTGAGGTGTGCAAGTATGATCTACATCTTTCAGCCATTGGCTGCGAATGTCACCCAGAGAGATTTTCCTGTTTGCTGCATGTAGCGAATTTATGCTCATGCCCGTGGAGCAAGAAAATACTGCTGTACCGTTATGATTCGGACCAGCTGGACCTGCTTGTGTCAGCTGTGGAAGAGAATGCTGGGGCAGTCAGGGACTGGATCAATCAGGAAATCAGGCAAGCTGTCTCTCTACCACCTTTAGGAGCCAAAGAGAATCCGAGATCCGCACAGGTAGCTGCTGTATGCAGCAGTACAAACCCGCCTGACATACAGCACACTTCTGGATCATGGAAAGTGCCATCACCACTGAGCATGGGATTTGATGAGAAATACCAAAGTGTACAAGTAGCTGATGAGAAGGAGGGCTCTGTAATAAGTATGAGAGCTGCAATGCCCCATGTGGCTGAAGGTTTCCATAAGCTGGAAACCCACCAAGGAATGCTGGATGCACTACCCACTGGAAAGATTGCAACATATTCAGTAACCCCACCAACCCTGGGTAGGAATGATGAAGGTCTTTCCACAGCAAATGAGAGCCAGAAACAGACTGTCGGGCAGTCCAGCATTTTGTCCAGCAGGAGGATTCCATCAGTAAATAGCAGACTTCATCAGCAGGCTGAAGCATCCCTGACTTCCACATGGCTTCACTGCCAGACACAATCATCTCTACCATGTGTTGTCCCCACTGTAGTACAAAAAGAGTATGATGAACGGGTCAGTCCCAATCCAGCTGCACAACCACATCCGCAGCTTGGTTGTTGTGATGGAATCCCTTTCTTTCCTTCACAGCAGGAATCCATGCCTGAACAACGAGGGAGTCTGTTTGGGTGCCCTGTACCTGACAAGCAGAAAGCACAGCTTTTTTCTCCACTGAAGAAGCAGCCCATAGATGTCATAATCCTCAGTGATGATGAAGATGAGGAAGAGAATCTGCAAGCAAGTGTAGGAAGAGAGCCAGTGCATGTAGGAGCTTCACAACGAGCATGTGGTCTGCATGATCAGGTCATAACTATATCAGGAGTTGTGCCTTTTTCAGGAGTTCCTGATTCTCACATCCAAGGTCGAGCATCACAGGAGACAGGACTGGATGCCAGGGAGGAAGGTGATGCTAGTAGCACTGATGCATATCGGAGCCACCAAGAGAGGCGAGTATTGGGTGAAACTTCTCAGCCAGTAGTAGTAACAACATCTGGGGGGCTAGCTCAGTCAGTGTGTGCTGCTGCTGGACCTCAACTTAGTCTTGCCATTCCATTGACAGTTTCACAAGCACCCACTGCAACTGCTACTACAACAAGGCACCTAGCACTTGAAGTGGTCTTAGATCAGTGCATCAACACAAAGCCAGATTTGCCAACCAGAAGCTCTGTTGCAAGAGAAACAACAAAGTCACCACCTGAAAGCAGCAGACCTATTGTTACATCATTGGGTCCGGCAGGGGTGTTGAGTTTGGACTTGGCAATCAGTCGTCCAAGCTCAATGACAGGAAGAGCGGATTGGGTTGTAAATAATATAGGATTAGCCAGTGACAAAATTGGTACCACCCACCCAGTCCCAATGAGTGGTGATACTCGGACTCCAGGTCGTCGTCATATCGTGCGAGTCATTCATGCAAACAGAGAAGTTGAACTTCTGAACATAGGTAGCCTTGTGTTGAGAACTGGCTGGCAAAGCAAGCGTGCCATATACCCTGCTGGTATGCTTCTCTTCCTACATGGGCGCACTTCTTAATTACTCAGCTACAGGGCTAGGTGCATGCACACTAGGGACTATTCTGTTTCTCTTAAGATAGAAACAATCATTGAATTTGAGTGGTGATTATGTACAACTGTCTTTACTGAAGGTCTGAAATTGTGAGGATGAACTGAGAAGTTGCAACTGTGGGGTATTTGTCTTCTTCTTGCAGGGTTCAAAAGTAGGACACGGTTTATAAGTGTCAGAGACATCTCGCAGACATGCATGTATGAATCAGAGATAGTAGACAATGGGCCTCAATCAAGTCCTTTATTCAAGGTACATGTGCGTGTGCCTCCTCTCTATTGAGCTCTGTTAATTTTGCTTGCTGTAGATTGTTTTGCCCTAAACCCTAAACCCTGAACCCTGAACAGAACAACCACTAGAACGACAACAACTTTGATCCTTTCTGTTTTGCTAGAGCTTCCCCCATGCTACTACAACATATACAGTGGATAACAGAGCTCCTCCCGTCAAGGGTTTGACACAATAGCAGCAGTGGCACTGTCACGGACTTAAGAAGGGAGACTGAGCATTTTGTTTGTGGCAAACAAAAACTGTAGGTTTCGCTGCCAAATGTGGATCCTTTCATCAGCACTTCAATTGATGAGTGCTGGAGCAGAGTACGGAAATCTGTGAATGATGAAATTTGTCGCCAACGTGGGAGATATGGGCAAGGACGGTTGTTGGCTCCTCCTCCTCTGTTCCCTCCTGTTAATGCTCTGGAGATGTTTGGCCTCACATCTCCTGCTATACTTCAGGTCTGTGTTTGAAAAATTCTGTTGCAATTTTCCTTTAGATTTTAGAAACAATTACCCAAGATTCTGAATCCTTAAAAACATTGATGGTTTTTGACAATTTTATGATCATAGAATTCTCTGAAATGGGTGCCAGATTATTGAAGCTCTGGACCCACAACGGCAATGTTTTGAATATTGGGCTGCAAAGACACAAATTGAGCCCCAAACATCAGAGGTGCAAACACACACACCAGCAGCAGCAGGAGGTGCAGAGCCAGCTCAAAACCCAGGAAACAAGAACTATGACCTCCTCAGAGACACCCAAGCGTACAGGACGGGGGGCAACAACAACATTGCAATGGGAAATGTGGCCATGAAATTGGCAAAGCCAAATCAGACTAGGGCAAATGTACATTCAGAGAGAAGTGCTGTAAACCCATCATCATCATCATTATCGGGGGACAAGATAGTAGATCTGAGAAGCACAAGTGTAGTAGGGGGGCTGCAAAGCCGCAGCAGCTCAGGCACAGTGGTTGACTCATACCCCGTGCTCCGAACTCTTTTTCAGAAGGCAAGTACAGAGGAGTTATCTGTTTTGCATCAGTTATTTGCCAGTGACAGAAAGAGCTGTGACTGGAACTCAGGTGTTTCTGCTCTGTCTGATGAACTTAAGAGTAGGATTCCATAGGAAGTCAAGTCAAGTCAGCTTTTACATTCAGAAAAAGATCAGACGATAACACCAACAACGCCCATTTTTTTCCTTCCTTCCTTCCTTCCAGGCTTTTCAGTCAGTTGGATTTGGTGAGGCAAAACCCAAAATTCCAGTGTGTGCCATGAACCATTTCTCCTGGTTGATACCCATCTGTTGTGCAAAAGGATCTACAGAAGTTGTGGAGTCCTTTTGGCATGACCCGATTTTTTCTCTCTGAAGGAGCAAATTTACAGTAGCAGATTTATAGCACCAATGTTTTCATCAAGCAACATTTCTGTATCTAATTCTTCACATATCAACATCAGTAGGCAGGCACCAGCGTGAACTGACAGCTACCTACTGGCACAGCATGAGGGATGGATGGTGCGCGAATGGGAAAAATGCTTTTCCATTTGGGTTCCAGTGGGTATGAAGATATAACTGTGATGTTTAGCCTCCATTTCCTGTTTTTGCTAAACAACCCTCAAGCCCTTAGCTATGTACTAATCAGTGTTGGTTGGTTTTTCTTGAATTTTTCTAAAGAACCAGTTGGTTCCAGTTCTTCAAAGATTCCAGAATCAAAGAAACATGGGTTCCAGATCTTCAAAGATACGAGGATCACAGAAACACAGGTTCCAGTTCTTCAAAGATTCCAGAATCAAAGAAACATGGGTTCCAGTTCTTCAAAGATACCAGGATCAAAGAAACACTGGTTCCAGTTCTTTGAACAAAAATCAGAATCGAAGAACCACCACCAGTTCTGGGTATTTCAAAAGCTTGAAAACAGATGGGTTTTCATGAAGGAACTGGCAAAGAACCGGAAGTTCTTTGGTGGGTTCCTTCACTCTTTCACATTTTTGAGAACCATGGTTATATATCAAAATTGATTGTTTGTTTTTGGAGGACTGGTGGGTAAGTGGGTATGCACTTGGGTTATACCCGGAGGGTACCTGTGTCTCATTTTAAGAACCACCCAACACTGGTACTAACCATCTACATGCATCTTCCTCACCCTGGATCCACCTAGTATGTTACCTACCTACCTACCTATCAACTTACCTACTTACAGGTTCACCTTCTGTGGTGAATTTTTGCCATTTTGTGAAAAAAATTGAAAACAATTTGCCAAAAATATGCTACAATTGCCTACACTATGAAGATGTGTTTCAGATTTTATACTTTCATATTTTGAATATTGCCAAAACTGGAACATTGATTATTTATTTATTTTCATTTTTTGTATTTAAATCTAATACAAAATTGTTAATGAAAAGGGATCCAGAAAAAAGAAAGAAAAAAAAAAAGACTAATGTTGGAACCAAGACTTACTTCACGATTTTAGTGAGACTTAATTTGACTCCGTCATGCTTCTTGGAGTTATTGACAAGATGTAAAAAAGAGCAACTCCCACCCATTCTTGACATTTGACCTTGCATCCATTATTTCTCACATCCAAGATTTACTTATTTATTGTCTCCCAAGCCAAACCCACAAAAAACATGAAATTTCATGTGATTATAAAAAAAGTCAAAAACTTATTAATAACAAATCACCTTGATCAATCATGAAGAAGAAGAGGGGGTGTTAGATTGTGCAGTGGTTTTCGCCAGGATCAACGAGTTGAAGCCAAAAATGTTGAGCCAAAACCATTATATGAAGCTTTTACTAATCTTCATCCAAAACATGTTCTGCAATGTGCTACTGGAGATGCTCTAACTATGGCGTTTTCGCCAGGATCAACGAGTTGAAGTCAAAAATGTTGAGCCAAAACCATTTTATGAAGTTTTTACTAATCTTCATCCAAAACATGTTGTGCAATGTACTAGTGCAGATGCTCTAACTATGGCGTACCCTAACGTTGAACAAAGAATAATTCGATAATTCAGTACTTTGATTGTTAATAGAATATTTTGTTGGTTGTTTCTTGCCAACCGTTATATGTATGAATTCTCAGTACAATTATAGGGTGGTACCTTACCCTAAGGTTAGTTTTGTCATTTTAAATAATCCTCAAAATAGTGAAATGAAATTTTGTGAAAATATGAAATTGACGTGTTGAAAATCATCATAATTATCATAAGCCACATTATGAATAATTTCACTACTCATATCACAATATTGTTGTAGATGATGGAAATATATGTATATATATAATTTCAAAATTTAAAAATGAATTCCATTTTTGAAAAAACAAATAAATTATTTGTTTTGTCAATGTGGAAAACTGACCTTAGGCTAAGGTACTAGAGTTTTTTAATCTTTAGGCCATAAGTTTAGTGATTCTAATTTTGTGTTTTAAAAAATTCTACTTCAATTTAAATTTTTTTTGGCGAGATTGTGAATTATAAATATCAGTGTGTTGCATCTTTCTTGTATAATAAATTTTTAAATTCCAACTATATATAGCTTCAATTTCAAAGAACCACCATTCTCATGAAAGAACCGGCACAGAACCGGCGGTTAGAGAGGCGGTTAAAAGAAAATTTCACCCATGACCAGGTAAGCGGGTATGTACCTGGGTTGATAACCAACAGTATCTGTAGCAGATTTTTTTGTGACAAATTTTGCACCATGGTTTATTTATTTATAAATTTTTTAAATAATTTTTTTTGAGGTGGGTGATGTAGTGATCATTCCGGCCTTAGTTTCCCGACCTATTGGTAGTGTAAATATGATGAATTCAGATAAATTTTCCTCGAAATATGGCAGCTAAGGGCCATTTTTTCAAAAAAAAAAAAAAAAAAAAAAAAACATAAAAACACCTTTTTATAAATAAAAAAAAAAAATAATATAAAATATTTTAAAATATCCACTACTAC
>Ga0116231_10007116_pt1 | contig 20773 bp, 16 predicted proteins | sample S1TSphgellanicum_2_FD_89695 | JGI IMG/M metagenome (GOLD analysis project Ga0116231, IMG submission 89695) | Host-associated microbial communities from peat moss isolated from Minnesota, USA - S1T2_Fd - Sphagnum magellanicum MG | ecosystem: Host-associated > Plants > Peat moss > Unclassified...
TGGAGTTGAAAGAACTACCTTCATCTATTGGCCAATTGAATGCACTCCAAAATTTTAATTTAAGAGGGTGTTCCAAGTTGAAAGAACTACCTTCATCTATTGGCCAATTGAATGCACTCCAAAGGCTTAATTTGGAACGTTGTTCAAAGTTGAAAGAACTACCTTCATCTATTGGCCAATTGAATGCACTCCAAGAGCTTTATTTGTTAAGGTGTTCAGAATTGAAAGAACTACCTTCATCTATTGGTCAATTGAATGCACTCGAACTGTTTAGTTTGTCAAATTGTTTCAAGTTGAAAGAACTCCCTTCATCTATTGGCCAATTGAATGCACTCCAAGCACTTTATTTGTCAGGGTGTTCCGAATTGAAAGAATTACCTTTATCTATTGGCCAATTGAATGCACTCTAAGCACTTTATTTGTTAGGGTGTTCTAATTTGACAAAATTACCTTCATCTATTGGCCAATTGAATGCACTCGAAGAACTTGATTTAAAAGGGTGTTCCAAGTTGAAAGAACTACCTTCATCTATTGGCCAATTGAATGGACTCCAATTCTTTCATTTAAAAGGGTGTTTCGAATTGAAAAAACTACCTTCATTTATTGGCCAATTGAATGCACTCTAAGGCCTTTATTTGGAAGGGTGTTTCGAGTTGAAAGAACTACCTTCATCTATTGGCCAATTGTATGCCCTCCAAAAGCTTCATTTGCTAGGGTGTTCGAAGTTGAAAGAACTACCTTCATCTATTGGCCAATTGAATGCACTCCAAAAGTTTAGTTTGTTAGGGTGTTTTGAGTTGAAAGAACTACCTTCATCTATTGGCCAATTGAATGCACTCCAAGCACTTTATTTGTCAGGGTGTTCCGAATTGAAAGAATTACCTTTATCTATTGGCCAATTGAATGCACTCCAAGCATTTTATTTGTCAGGGTGTTCCGAATTGAAAGAATTACCTTTATCTATTGGCCAATTGAATGCACTCCAAGCACTTTATTTGTTAGGGTGTTCTAATTGGACAAAATTACCTTCATCTATTGGCCAATTGAATGCACTCCAAGGGGTTTATTTGTCAGGGTGTTCCGAGTTGAAAGAACTACCTTTATCTATTCGCTAATTGAATGCACTTCAAAAGCTTTATTTGTTAGGGTGTTTCGAGTTGAAAGAACTACCTTTATCTATTGGCCAATTGAATGCATTGCAAGGGTTTCATTTATCAAGTTGTTCTGAGTGGAAACAATTACCTTTATCTTTTGACCAATTGAATGCACTCCAAGACATTTATTTGGAAGGGTGTTCCAAGTTGAAACACCTACATTTTTTTATTAGCAAATTGAATGCACTCCAAGGGTTTTATTTATCAGGCTGTTTCAAGTGGAAAGAATTACCTTTATCTATTGGCCAATTGAATGCACTCAAAGAGGTTTATTTGTTAGGGTGTTCATAGTTGAAAGAATTACCTTCATCTATTGGCCAATTGAATGCGCTCGAAAAGCTTGATTTGACTATGTATTTCGAGTGAAAAGAATTATTTTTATTTATTAGCCAATTGAATGCACTTCAAAAGCTTTATTTGTTAAGTTGTTCGTAGTTGAAAAAATTACCTTCATCTTTTGGCCAATTGAATGCACTCCAAAAGTTTGATTTGAATAGGTATTTCGAGTGAAAAGAACTGCCTTTATCTATTGGCCAATTGAATGCACTCTAAAAGCTTTATTTGTTATAATGTTCTAACTTGAAAGAATTATCTTCATTTTTTGGTTAATTGAATGCATTCCAAAAGCTTTATTTGTCAAAGCATTGCAACTTGAAAGCACCATCTTCATCAATTGGCCACTTGAATGCATTCTAAATTTTCTTTTGTAAAACTTCTATAACTTGAAAGTATCATGAAAAAATACGTTCATCTATGGGTGAATTGAATGCACTCAAAGAGTTTCATTTGTCAAGGTGTCCCAATTTGAAATAACTACTTTCATGTATTGGTCATTGAGTGCACTTGAAAATCTTGATTTGTTTGAATGGTTCAACTTGCAAGAATTATTTACATGTACATTGGCCAATCAAATGCACTCCAAAAGTTTTAGTTGTGGGAACTTCATTTGTATGAGCCTATAGGAATTACTTATGTTTATTGGCCAATTTAATGCATCTAAAGAACTTAATGTGTTAAGGCGCTTCAATTTGAAATAATTAATTTCATCCATTACCAATTGTATCACTAGTAGAAAACCCTTTTTTTTCGACCAACCCACTTTCAACTTGACATCATTTGTGACTACGTTTCAATTGTAATTTTTTGAATATTTAAAAAAATTATTCACAATTTCCAAGTAAATTGAGCCACCTACTCTTTTGGTGGACAAATGAAGACGAATCCCAACTATTTTGGAGCTCATGGAATATTCTTAGCACCCCAATGATCTACGATTAAATTCTAGTTGAAGTGTTGATTTGGCAATTTACATAGTCTATAGTCAAGCCTTTCGGGGTGATGTGTCCCATGTTCAACTACTTTGGTCGATTACAAAACGTAGTGATGGATGATAGATCACACATGGATGGATTCAAAAAAACTTTATTCTCCAAAGAAAATTATTTCTTGAAAATTTCAGCATTTTAAAAAATAATATAAAATTTGCCAAAGTTCCCCAAGTATGGTAGTCTCAGTTGTTGCACTGTGATCTCACAGGGAAGGGGAGTATCACATCCAAGCAGCAGTTGTGGGCATTGCACTAAAAGAACATTACAACATCACATGGGAAAGGACTAGCACATCCAAGCAACAATGGTGGGCATCTTGCTAAACAACAATGTTTACAATGAGCTGGTGTGGCGCAGATTTTGGTCATGTTCAGACCAAACTAGTTATCATCATAGTGGAAGGGACTATAGGATACAAGCACACATGTGGTGGTGGATGTTGCACTAGACAACAACATTTACACTGAATTAGTTCAGGGCAAATTTTGATAGTGTGCGAAGTGGGGTGGTCATCATAAGCTAGTGAATCTAAATTCAATATCACTCTCTCTGCCTTGTTCATTGTCAACACTAGGTATCCAGGCCAAGGTAGTGTGCTGAGCACCTCTGTAATTGTCACTAAGGAGAGATTCTGCCCTGTACTCACCCTAGGATTCTTATAGGGTCAACTGTTCTTTCAGACAAGTGATCGACAATGATTCAACACATAGAACATCATGTCTTGCAAATTATGGTTCCTAATGCTGTGTGGCAGAATCTCGCCAATCGCCAATCAGTGCTGATTTTGTCTTGGACCCATAAGTCAGACCCAGCTTGTGGTCACCACTTGCATGGCTATTACACCATGTTAAGAAGAGAGCTTCAAACTTCTTGGAACAGAAGGCACGAGAACTCACAAGATCTTTGTTGCAAGAAAGCTCTCTGAGAAACAGTCCACTGCTGATTGTCTCTGAAGAAAACTCAAGGATAGGGGGTTGAAGTACCAGGAAGATGAAACAAATTGGAAGGTAAAAAGAACTAGAACACCATAGCTAGAAGTTAAGCTGAAAGACTGCAAGAACAACTACTAATTGGAATCTTAGAACACCGCATGAAAGACTTCATTCAGACAATAGAATGCACAGTAATAGAATACAAAGGCAGAACATACAACATCCATGCATGGAATCAAAATACATTCCTGAAGGAGTTGAACTTTACAACCCATTGACAGGAATTCACAAAATGCAGTAAAGAGGTGTTCTGGACATCATATATACAACAAGTCTATAGACAAGGTCCCAGTGCTGCTGCACACAACAGCCTCCACTTTAACCAAACCCTTCCCATGAACCCTAACTTGAGCTTTGAGTCACTTTCCAGTGCACTAGTGCACAAATGTTTATGAGAGTGTGCTCAATTTTCTGAAACTGTAGAATTCAACAACACTCCTTTTAGGTTGTCTCGTCGACAAATATAACGGGTAAAAATGGATATCAGATGCTCTGAGCAGCCGACCTTTTAAACACCACAATTGACAATACAACCACAGCTAGCATTGTACATGACTTGATTGTTCGTTCAATGAAGTCACTGTCCTTTTCTGCTTCCGCAAACACTTTTTTGTCGTTTGCATCAAAGAGACTGCTCATAAGCTCCTGTAGTGTCGCCACAAACTGTTTGAATGCTTTCTTTGTGCTCCAATAAAAGCGGGCGAAAATGTTGATGTCATCATCACTGAATGTGTTGTCGTCCAATGCAATTCCATCACCAGTGGTTTCATATAAAACACCTACATGTCATATCATGGATGGGTATTGTGTCACATAAAAACATTTCTCAAAATGCCTTCATACATAGAAAATATCCATCAACCTGAAAAGGATTGAGAGACAATTGATGAATGTTCAGATTTTAGAGATTTTTCAGATCAGACAGCATATTAGCAAAGCAAAGAGGGAACAAAAGAAGGAGACCCAACTCTCAAAGAAAGTAAAAAACAGAGTGGTTTGAACAACAGCAGCAGTGACTGTTGCACACATGGTATGTGTTCAGTGACCTTTGACAGCAACAGAAAAACATGTATGGTAGTGACTCAACCATGATGGCTCAACAAAACCTAAAAAGGAAAAGCAAAAAAAGAGGAAACAAAGAAAACAAGAAAAAGAAAGGGGTACATACAAAACACCCAAACAACAGAAGAGGAAGGAAAGAAGTTAGAGAAACCAGAGGGAGAATTATAAGAAGAGCACAATCTTTCTTTTGAGAACAATCTTCTATTGAAATAACTGGATTTCCCAAGTAGAAAAACATTTGCAACATGTGACTTGCTCAGATGAGGCCATGAAATCAGAAATGGTGCAATGTAAGTGTTTACCATCGACCATGTGAAGTGAGCGCCTGAACTCCTGAATTTTCTCATTCGCCAATACCGCGTCCCACACACCCTTATCTGTAGCCAGTGAAACCACCATGCCCTTCCCCAAAATCCCCAAACATTTATAGAGAGAAATGTGTTAACCTAATGAACTAGTAGTGTGGAGGAAGAAGAGCAGCAAGCGCCACTGCTGGACAGTTGAAAACCCCAGTGCAGTCTGTCAATGATAACATCCTACTACTACCACCAGCTGCAATGCACTGAAACAAGGGAGGAGGAGCTTCACAGAATGCTGCTGTATTTGAATGTGAAGCTTGTCAAAAACAGAAGCAAACCCATCTCTTTGTCTCTGTCTCTGTCTCTGTCTGTCTTTAAGTGCATAGTTTTTTGTATCTTACCTGAACCTGTGGATTGTGCTGAAACTGATGAAAAGCCTCAAGCATAGCGCTGCTGCCACCAACTTGGAGTTTTCCATGGCTGCTGCTTGCAGTGGCAGTTGATATTGTTGCAGAAGACAAAGGCACAGGCTCCATCCAATCCGATTCCACACCATGTGCAGAAACTGTGACCTGCTGCTGCATTTCCTGAAACTCGGAGCAGCTGATGGTAATCATCTCTTTCTCATCTTCATCACCTTTGAATGTTGTTGAGGAAGAAGAAGATGTGTTGGGTGGCGGGGATTCCACTTCAGAAGACAAAGCTGTTGTCACTAAACCCCTGAAAAAAACACACACAGAGAACCCAGAACCGCTACTCTTGAGACCACAATGGAGACTCTGTCTGTCTGTCTGTCTGTCTGTCTCTCTAGCTGTCTCTCTCATCACCGAGAAGATGGGAGGTATGTTAGGGTTTCTTGCTTACAAGCGGAGGGCGTGGTGAAGTTCAGAGGAGGCTTCTTCGACTTCAGAGCGAGAAGGAAGAGTGCCGAATACAAGGTGGTCTTTCTCCTCCTCGTCTCCTCCGGCGAACTCCCAGTCATCAAGCTCCCAATATTGTCGAACCCCACCGGGACTGGGTTGCTGCTTGTTGGCGGAGTGAGGATGAACCTCTGCCGCCGAGGGGGTTGTGGTGCATGTGCATGAAATGGAAGCGGACGCCGCCGGCGCTTTGATCGTTGTGGCGCATGTCCTACATATCACGGCATTGGATGCAGCTCCTGCCGAAGAAGGCGAGGGCGATGACCCAACAACGCGCACAACATTCCTCCACATGGCTCCACCTCCCAGTGCTATAGAGAATACTCGCTTCTGTATCTCCTTCTATACTTCCCGCATCTCAATCTCACTGTCCACTACAAATCCACCACTGGAAGCACCACCCACAAAAAAAACACACACACACAACAGCAAACAACCTTGCAATAAAAAGCTTCAAGACACGAAAGCGAGCACCCACAACACCAATGCAGCAGCCACTCTTGCAAACTCGCAAAAAGCAATGGGTGTCAGAAATATGATTCTCCTCGTTCTTGTTCTTCACCACCTTCTCTTGTTGTTGTTGTTCTTCTTCTTCTTCTTCTTCTTCACCACCTTCTCTTTTTTCTTCTTCTTCTTCTCTTCACCACCTTCTCTTTCTTCTTGTTCTTCACCACCTTCTCTCTTTTCTTCCACTTCTACTTCGTCTTCTTCTCCTTCAACACCACCTTCTTCTTTTTCTTTTGCTTCTTCTCTTCCTCCTCCTTCTCCTTGGGGTCAGCGGCACATGTGTGGGGGTGGAAAAAGACAAGAGGAGTAGAGGAGTGGCTTGAGGGGAGGAAGAGAAGGAAAGGGAAGTGCGTACTCCAGAGAGAGAGAGAGAGGTTGCAAGCAAGCAAGCAAGCAAGGCACAACACACAAACAACGCACAAACAGGGAAGAGCTACACAGCACAACAAGCAAAACATGAAAATAGCAACAGTCCCAAACAAGTAACTTCACCAAATTCATTAAAATATTACTAGGCCTATCTACTACTCTAATGATAATAATAATAATAATAATAATAATAAATTGGCCAAATTATTTTGTTTCAGTCGCCATATTTAGACATTGAGTTTGTTGAGGTCGCCAAAACAAAGTGAGATTCTTTTTTTTAAATTCTACTTTGCTTTCTAACCTCTAGCCAAATTTGGCTCAACTAGAAGGCTCATCATCTTTTGGATGAACACCAGCCCACCCACTTGACAAAAAATTTAAAAATAAAAATAAATAAATAAATAAATAATAACTTGCTCTAATCAAACCAATTTAATCCTAATTTTAGTAAACATAATTAATCATAATTAGCCACTAGCTGATGTAAGTTTTAAAACTTCATTGATGCCCAACTTGGTAGTATTGTCACTGATTCAACTCTTTATTGTCCACATGACAACTTACAGTGATTTTTTATTTTTATTTTTATTTTTGGGGAGAAATTTGTCATTTTTTTCTTGGACGAAAAGATTGGCAAATGTTTTTTGAAAAAAAAATCAGTGCAAATTCGACTGAATTTTTTCTTTTCTTAGTGTGAATTTTTTTTGCCAACTTTTCGAAAATTTGGGATTTTTTTGGGATTTTTTTTGCTTGTGAAATTTTGGTATTAAAATTTCCTTTTTTAAAGAAAATTTTGCTCAATTTTCGATAGGGTAAAATTGATTAAAACCCTGATCACACGCGTCTGTAAATTTCCAGATTTTCAACAAGATGAATAGGTCAGTGGTAAGACCATCCCCAGCGGTGCTCAGTATGTGACACTGCACATTAAAATTGGATAAAGAAAAATCAAAATATGCCGGTTTGGCCCAGGGCATGGTTTTGGCTCAGCATGATTTCACAGTTTGCGGTGGCTGGTGAAAAGGCGCACCCAAGGTGTGCACCTGGAGAAAACAGTGTGATATGATGTGATTGCTGGTCCCATTGGCCAATCATAATAATTGGTCCAGGTGGTTTGTTATTAGTAGTCCCCCACCTATTTGCAGTCCCAGCTTTCCGGGCGGGGTTGCAAAAAAGTAGATAACTAAACTTGGATGTTGAAAATATGTTTTCAGGGTCACATACTGAGCACCGCTGGGAATGATACCCCTCCAATTGGCTGCATAAAATTTCTATTTCTTCATCCGTTTCTTACCATTTGGGGGGAAAGGGAAAGCTAATTACTCAATTTGACTGGCCCATCACAACAAAAAAAATTAAAAAAAGAAAAAATCATGGGAAGCTCCCCAAAACATAAGTTTCTATGTGAGGATGTAGTAATTCTTCTTTCAACCATGTCTGGAGACGATAAGGTGAGAACTCTGGGCAAACCATATGGGATAAAATTGAGGATTGTTACCATGTGATAAAAATGCACATGTTAGGAGTGATAAGTTTTTGATAAGGATGTATTTCAAGTGAAAGCTCTTTTTTATTTATTTTGGAGGGTCATAATGTTCACATTATTGTTCAAAATTAAACAATTCCAAAGTCTATTGGAATGCTCAAAGATTAACTACTAAAAATTATTTTTGGACTCAATCATTAATTGAGCATTGATCGTGATGTCATTGCCTTTTGATAAATTAAATGTTCACTCATAGACATGTTTCTCTTATTCAAGAATGAATTGATCACTTTTATTCTTGTATTTTGATATTGAATTTGACCTTTAAACAACATTAATAAAAACTTATCACAAATGTTTTCCTTTATTTGGAGATCATGTAACATAGCACAAGAGGCCGGCATTTTGAAAAGAAAGTGCTATGAGCATTTCACTTTTCAAAAAGCCCACTTTTCAATTTATTTTATATTTGTGATTCATTATTTTTTTTAAAAAAAAATTCTAACCAATTTTATCTTGGGTAATGCCCTTAAAAGTGGGGCATTCCTAAAGTAAGCACCTTTTGACTCTGTCTCAAGGGGGTGCTTACTTCAAGAATGCCATGTTTGAAGGCCTTCACTCTACACAAAATAGTGGATATTAGTTAATTTGTAATCATTTGGATCATAGGTTCTAGCTTTTTACTCCTTTCTTTCCACCACACTCCTAAAAAGTTGAAACTAGCATTTTTGTGTGAAATTTTGGATAATTTCAATCTCAAAAAGGGTTTCATAAACCTTAGGTTTAAAAAAAATAAAATTTAATGCATTTTTTCATCATATTTCACTAAAGACCCATTAAATGGCAACTATCTGCATAATCAATGGTGAAAAGTAGTCGCATCCAAACACAACAATCTTGTGTGCTAGGATCTCAAAAATTGCACCAAAATTGGAAGATGTCACATGATTTTGTTCTTTTTTGTTCTCCATTCATCTTTGTGTGCATGAAGATTTGTAAGCAAAGCTTGATTTGAGAATCTCAATTTTTGAAAGTACAAAAATGTCTATTCAAGCTTTGAGGAAGAAAGCTTCAAAAATCAAAGAGCTTCTTAGTGAAATATATATTCTAATGCATTTATTCTTGTGTTTTCCTTGCTTTGTATTAGTGCTTATTTTTGGAATCTCCATTCCAATTCTTTTTTCAATTTTGATTCGTGGAATGTTAGTGTGCATTGCAAGCTTTGTCATTAAGTTATATTTGCACCCTTTGTTTTTTATCATTTCCATTGTGTTGTTATATTCATCTTCTAGTCAATTTCAAGCTTCAATGGGGTTTTTGTGAATGGAATTGTGGACTAGCTCTCGAGCTCAAATGATTGTGTGCACTAGATTTTTCTATCCTTCTCTTAAATCCATTATGCCTCTATTGAAGCTCCCAATGAATTTAAAGTGTCATCATTTTTTTTATATCAATCCTCTTGTTACTCCATCTCTTTCATTGAAGGCTTTTGTTGTTTTATAAAGAGGAACCAAGGCAAACATAGCTTTGTTGGAAGTTCTAGCAAAATTATTGCATATAAGGGGGCGAATTGCTTGATTTGTACATCTAGGTCTATGTTACCATGAATTCTTTATTTCACCCTTGCACCTAAGAAACAAAAAAAGAAAGAATGGGAAATCAATTAGGTATTTCCAAATTCTTGAGTGGCCAAGCTTCCTTGGGCTGAAGCAAGTATGGGGTCTAATGGGAGGCTTACCCAGGTTTGTCACAAAATTTGTATTGTCATTGAGAAACAAAAAAAGTTGTTGGTGTTGAAGTTTAATAACTTACAAAAACATATTGGTCATCAAAAAAGTAAACATCCATGTCCTTGTGTTGTAGGTGAATTGTATGTCAACACAAACAACCAACATGCAAAAAATGAGATTTTTTTTGTTGTGATGCATGGGCATGAGAATGTGATCCAACAAGTTGCTAAAGACTTTGCCACTAAACAAAAGCATAAATGCATGTAATTTGGTATAGTTTTCCATTTGCTAAAAGTTAAATGTCCCATGACTAATTATGAAAAGTTAAGATATATGTTCAAGTTTTTGAAAGTCCCCAACAACCCATAATACGTTAAAACAACTCCACTGGATGGAACACGGTTAAATCTATGCATAATTTGGTTTTAAAATCTACACACCTTGTAGTCCACAAGGCAAGATTTATTGTTTTCTTTGTTTGACAAAATCACAACTATCAACAATTAGTTTTGGATTAGTATCCATGTGTATGTTGTTGAAGCTTGAAAACTTATTCTTATTATATCATCTTTGGACTAGGTTGTCCAAATGTGGATTATTAACAATTTGATCAAGGTGGCTATCCATGCACTAATGTAGTATGGTGGTCTATCTAAATAAAATGTAGCCTTCAAGCTTGTATGCTTTGGGGCCAATGGTGTTACTATGTTAGGGGGACCTTAACAAGGGTGATTGTGTTGTTGAAGGAAAAACATGTTCCTTTCTTGTTAAAAGTTCATTGCCCATTGAACAAACCTTGTCCAATTCATCATTGGTTTTCAAAATTGGATTTTTGCTATAATTTGTTTATATTTATTGTTCACAAAATTACAAACATCATTTGGGGAAATGCAACTTGCAGGAATTCCTAAAACACAAAGCTTAAAAGATTTTGAGAAATGTAAAAGCTCAATGGATTTCAATGTTGTCATTGAATAAGTGGAATTTTTCATAGTATAAAAATTTGGTTGTGGGGATGTTTGAGAAGCATGTAGCAACTTTCCTGGTAAAAGTTAATTTGGAACTCCTATTTGACATTAAGCTTTTCATGGGCTTCACATGCATTTTACCCCTCTTTGGATGTGTGCAAAGCCTTTACAAATTTTGCACAAAGTTAAAACGTTTTCATGTATGATTTTTTGTTTATTGTTAAAATTTTCCAAAGTGACATTTTTTGACTATTTTGTGATCATATCACCAAGTATGGGTCCTTTGTTTTCTTAGCTTTGTGGACACAATGGATCATATTTATGATGTGTTGCAAATGGGTTGGTTTATTGAATCAACATAAAGGATAGAACTTGCTACTTGTAGATTTGTGGGACACATTTACATGGTTCACAAATGATGTGCCATTATTGGGGCATCGAGTGTGGTTACTAAGATGGATTGGCTAAGATATGTGAAACAATAGTGTAACAATGTTATCTTAGCTTTATTGGTGAATTGGAAGGTTGGTTCCTTACCCAAGATTTGATGAATGCCACTAGAGCTGTTTAACTATGATTTTGACTGCAACCCTATGTTGAATATGTTTTCTTAACTTAGTTCAACATTCTCAAGGCTCATTTTGTCATGGCAAGAACATTGGGCCAAATCAAGTTTTCATTTAACATTTGTTAACATTTTTTTAACAAGATTTTTTTTTTCAAATTGATAATGTAAAATAATTGTCACACTACCATGAAGGAACCCCAAAATATAAATCATTGCACACAAATGTGGAACAACTTATCTTGTAATTAGTTCTTTTATCACAAGTTGTTCGAATGGTTTAAATTTGTTGAACTTTCAATGGAAATGACTATAATCAATGTTGAAATGAAAATTGTTTTTCGGCATTGAGCTTCATAAAGGACAAGCTCGAAAACAAGCTAATGACACACTTGAATCTTGTCTTGTGCATGTATTTGCAAAAACTTTTTTATTATGGAAAAATTGCCTTGGTTTGCAACAATTAGATGATGGATCAAAAACAAGAATTGATATGCAATTAACTCCTAGGGCAACAAGGCTATTTACTTTGGCATTTAAAAAAATTCCTGAAACCTTAACTCATTTTCTACCTTGGTTTATTTTTTCTTGCATCACTTGTTACATGTTTTGGTTGTTGCATGTCTTGTTTGTTTATATGTTTATGTGCTTTGTTGCATGGTGTTTTGATTGAAATTTTTGTCTCCATGTTGTTAATTTTTGTGTGTTTTAGACCCATTATCTACTACGATGGGCAAGGTCATTTTTGACTGGGGTTCAATTCCCTATATAATTCATATTAGTGAATATTTTATCTTGAATATGAATTTTGTAACAATTTTTTTTTTTTTGTTGATTAAGTTTTGATTGCCATTTTTTCACCTCCAATTCATTCAAGCTTGCCACTTACTTTGACATCTTCATTGAACTAGTAGCCACTTTGGCTAAATAAAAAAAATGAAAAAATAAAAATAAAAATTGTTGGTTGAAACATCCAAGAGATTTTGTATAAAGAGATGATCCCCAAGTTCTCACTGGAGAAGCTATTGCACATTTATTGCCCTTGCCTTGGAAGGCAAGGATATTGTGTTTAGATTCATTATAGAGTACAGTAGCTTAAGGGATTTTGGCTCCTAGGTAATAGATCTATTTTTATATGAGGATTTTAAAAAGATGATATTTTGGCTTGTGTTCAAACTTGAGATTAGTTGTAGAGTAATAATATGTTGAAGGATTTTGGTTTCTTTTAGAGGATGTTTTGAAGATTATATTTTTGCGTGTTGAAACATTTGAGTTTCCATAGTTCTTCTTTCGCCTTAAGATACATTTTAATGTAAATGGCAAGGCCATAGTGTGACACACCCCTGTTATCCATCCTTGTATTCTTGTACAAGATTTGGATTCTCAATAAGTTGCAAGTTGGATTTGGGTTTGGATTAACAATTTGTGACTAGAAGGACCATGGAAAACCTTTTTATTATGCAACAACTACTGTAGAGCTATGTAATGACATACTCTCTCCTCTTCTTCTTCTTCTTCTTTTTGTTGTTTTCTGCTTTGAGCATTTGATGTAATTTTAGTGAAGAATCTTGTTGTTGGGTCCAGGTTGTGAGTGAGGACAAAGATCTTGAGGAGATTGAAATAGATCAAGTGGGGGTGATGGGCCCCATCCATGTGTTTCTTGGATGCATGTTAGTTAGCCTGGAGATGGCTAGCTGCTCCCAATCTTTGATTGAACAGGGCTATTGCAATCTTCTTCTTGAGTCCAATTGGCCTGTTGTGATTGTGTGTTGCCTTTTTTATTTCTGGAAAGAGTGCCTGGGTTACTTTTTGGTGTTCTTGGATGATCTGGTGTGTTGAAGTTTGAAGGTTTGAATCCTCTTCTAAATAATCATCATGCAGATTTTGTTTTGTTTTTGTTTTTCCCCCTTAAATGTTAGATATGGATCTTGCTGCTGCTCATCACATGATGCCAAGCTTTTTGCTGGAAAAGGTTGGAATCAAATCCCTGGATCAATGATGCAAATGGGTGGTGCTTGTTTTTCAATGAAATTGGAGATTGTGATCAGTGTTTTCTTTTATGAAAAAGTTTGTTTGTTTTTTTTTTTTTGACAGAAAAATAGGGATATTTCTGGATTTTTTTTATTACTGCATATCTACTAATTTTGCTAATTTATGGGAAATTTTTCCAATTTTTCAGTATCACAAAATTTTTAAAAAAGAAAAGAAAAAGCCTTCTTGCGACTCCTAGATGGAATTGAGAAAATGTGATAGAACAAGTGCCTTTGTTTTTTTGATGAAATTGGAGAATACAATGGTGCAATGATGTGTATGCTTTTTCCTTTCCTATGAAATCCAAGAATATCGGATGCAATGGACGGTGAATTTTTTTTAATGAAAACATAGAATACATGATGGAGTGGGCAGTGCTTCTTTTTGATGAAAAAATGTAGAATACATGTTGAAAATGGGTGGTGCTTTTGAAGATGGTGACATAATAGAGTTATCTGTAAAGTAAGAAAAACACAGCACTAGAACCCTGAGTTTGGTCATACACAGGGTGAGATTTTAAAAAAAAAACCTGAAAAAAAGTACATTAGCATGCAAGGGGGGGATGAAACTCAGAAACCCATCAATTTTGGTGGTAAACTGAGTTTCATCCTGTCGTTCCTTTTTCCTGAGCGCCTCCACTGCTGCTACATACACTTTCACTGCTCCTAACTGTACAACTATTACAATTCGTCTCAAACTTTGTGTATTAAATGCTGAGTTTCAGCATTTCATACTGAGATTTAATAAAATGTCTATACTTTCCAGATACCACTGAAAGAGGAGATAGAGGGTGACAGGAGGCCCAAAGACAGGGTTACTTTACAGATAACTCTAATAGGTGTGCTTGTTTCTATTTGAAATTGAAGAAATGTGATGATATAGGCAGTACTTCTCTTTTGATGAAATTGGGCAGCGTGAGATGCAATTCATTCTTTGCTTAAAAGCTCATGCATTTGGTTCTGTTCTTCTTCATGGTTAATATAAAAACATCCACAAAATATTTAGTGTTATGCCAATCTTACAAATTAAGTCAGTAGTTTTCAACAACAGATTGCTGATGATCTTACTGTGTTGTGTAAGTTTCTTATCAAGTGAGTCACTAGATGCAATTGAGACATTCGTTCAAGAGATTCAACCATACTTGTTGCACTGTCCTACCCAACAAAAGGCTAGGTACTCCCAGAGAGAAACAAAATTTCCCCTTTGTAATTCAAGTTTAACACTTCCTTGTTCCAGGAGATCATACAGGATATACAACAGACAACTGACCTGAAGATGACTCTGGGGTATGCAGAATCCCGGTGAAGAATCAATTACTGGCATTCTTCGCTGAATTGATCACATATTGCCCCAAAAAAGCCACAAAAAATTATCTACAAATTCCAAGAACGCTCATGATCATATTTGTTCATGCTGAACTTTGAAACTGCATCACTACTGTAGCATTGAAGAGTCTTTATACAGACATTTGATCCCATTAAATGGACAGGAATAGCTATGTACATCAAACTGGGAGACTCATAGGAAGTGTAGCTCGCATATACCACATCCTTGGTGAGGTGCCTTTGTAGTCGAGAAAATAATCCAATTGCCCACACGGGTATTGATCATATCAGGAGCAAGTGCTTCCTCAGATGTGAAGAGAAACCACCACAAGAGAAACTTCTCCTCTGGACCCATATCTTGGAACAGTTGCTCAAACGATCTTGAACTGAAGAAATATTGCGCTGATCCAATTCCAGAAATTTCAACTCTGTTCTCCAATTCCCCCTTTCCGGATGATGACGGAAGGAGATTTCCTACTCTTAAACAACCTCTGCCCGCCCAGGAGCCTTGACTACCGCCCGCACTCCCCCTTTTTCCCTCAAAACCCAATGCCGCCAATGACAACAGCAACGGCAATGGCGAAGACATCCACCACACCACACCACACCACCAATCTAGCCAAGATCCGCAATATTACTTCCCCCCTAAAATCCTTCCTTGTTCTCTCGTCCTTCACCACTCGTCCCTTCGTCCCCTCCTCCCGCCAGTACATCAAAACCCTAATCCTCGCAAAATTCTTTCTTTCACCAAAACCCTAAACCACTAGAATTCTTTCTTCTTCTTGTCCTTCTTGGCCATGGCAAGCAAAAACAAGCTGATGCTGCTACTGATGCTGCTACTGGTGCTGCCGCTGCCGCTGACGAAGTCGTGCAATGTGATTCCGCGTGCTGCAAACATTGTGGATTGCAAGAGATGGGAGTTGCGGTAGACAAGAGAAGGGGGAGCTTTGCTTGCTTGCGAGCTCGCTTGTTGCGAAAGTGCCTAGGGTTTAGATGTGGTTAATTTAATCATTTTAATTTCGAAAAATGGCGAAAAAAATTCCACTATAGATCACAATTTTTTCCATGTTTTTTTCTTCTCATTTTATTGAAAAAAAATTCACCATGTTGCGAAATATCGCCACCCAAAAAAAAAAACAAAACAAAACAAAAAAAAGCTAGTGAGTTTGGTGTGTGAAAGAGAGAGTTTGAGTAATGGGGATGGTTAACTTATTATGTGAGTTTGGTGTGTGGGAGAGTGTTTTAGTTAGTGTGATGGGGATGGTTTTTTTATTATATTGTGGGTTTAGTGTGGTGAAAGAGTGTTTGAGTAATGGGGATTTGGCTATGTCACTTGGTATGTGTGTGTGTGTGAGAGAGTGTTTGATGAGTTTGGGTAATGGGAATAACTATGTCACTTGGGGTGTGTGAGATTGTTTGTGTAATGGGGATGGTGATGTGGTTTGCATTTTGGTGCCTTTGGAGTGAAGTATGGGACATTGTCCACTTGAGGGTCCACTTGTCCACCCTAATAACCACAATAGAGATGTGTGTGTGTGTGTGTGTGTGTACCTACTAATTGTTGGCATGCATGTCATGTATAGAGTAAAGCCTTAGGTCGAGGGCATTACCAAAATAAGGGAGTTAAGGGTTTAGAGTGAACTATATTTCAAAATAACTTTTTTCCCCATTTGAAATTGAACCATTGTTGAACTTCCATGCTTTCAAATTTTTGTGTTTTTTTACGAGACTTTTGAACATTCATATTTCATTATCTAAGTCAATTCACACTTGTTGTCATTTCAATACAATTTTTTAAATACAACAAAAAAATGATGTAATTTACACCTCTCACATTTGAGAATTGGGAAACTTTTTCAAGATCGAAAAGTTGTAACTTAAAATCACTTGGATGACAATGCATTTGAAATCTATTTTTTTACAATGCATACAACTATACTTCCAAACATAACTTAACATTTAAGAATTATTTGGTATTTTAGTAAAGAGGTGCAAGCATGCTAAAATAGGCCAATATGCTATCCTTATTTCTTTGAGTGAAAATAAACAAAAAAAATCTTAATGCATAATCTAAAAAGAAAAATAGTTTAATGATCAATATGTTTTCTTGACTTTAATATAATAATATTATGTTTTATGTTCTTAATATGCATTTAATTAAAATTTGAAAATGTAAACATCTTTCCAAATTGATTTCAAACAAATGAAAGTAGGACTTTAATTAGATTTTTGGTAACTTCAAGTTGATAGCATATAAAAATGTATTAAATATTTTAAACTTTTGCATCGTAAAGATTGTATTTTGCCAAATCTGTAACTTAAAAGTAAGTTCTAACACATTTTATTTGTCTAGTTTGAATTTAATTTATTACATATTTTTCTTACACTAAAGTCATTGAAACTTGGTGTGCAATTTAGTATAAACTTAATGAAGTGCATGATGGTTTCATAGTGATACTTGAATTTTTTTAAAATATATTTTCTTACATTTATACCAAAAATAAAGAATTGCAATGTTGAGGGATATTTTTTGGGCTTACTTTTGCATGTTTGTTGCCAAATTAAAATTTTATAATATTGGTAGCATTGTCTTCCAAAAACACATTTCACAATAGTTTTGTCTCCTACCATTCTATGCACATTGGTTCCTTCTTATAAAGGTTATTACACACACCAAATTTGATTAGATCCAATAAATATTTAATCTATTTACTCTCATTCGAAAATTATTGCAAAAGTGTATTCAATATTTTAAACATGAAATGGGTTGAATATCAAGAACCTTTACTATTTCCAAAATTATATAATGATGCTGATAAAAACATTACAAAATCAAATCTTAAAAATTGATTCGAAGTCCTACTTAGCACAAGATTTTCAATATCATAATAGAAGGGCAACTTCAACACATGTTTGTCAAATAATTAATTGAATTTGAAGATTCCATGTCAAAAAAAAAAAATTCCAATATATGCTTAATTTTCTTTTGCAACATTTCATTCTTTGAATTTTTTTGGAAAACTTCAACATTTCTACAAATAATTCGATTAATGTGAAAGGTGCCAAGATATTACAATAAACAAAAAAATTTTAAATAATATGTCTCAAATGTATTGTGTAGTGAAACCGTTAATTTATGTGTTTGACAACAAGAATCAAAATTACAAAAAAATTGCAAAAAAATATTTTTTGATCAAAATTTAAAAAGGATAATTATCCTTTTAAGGAATTTGAACCATGATTATATTTTAATTTTATTGAATTTGTGTGAGCCCACAAAATCAATTTAACTTGAAACTACACTATCTATTTCATTTTGTTCAAATGATTTTGAATGAACAATAATTTGACTTTAAAAATCAACTCAACCTTGTCTTATCCAAAATTTGTTACCCCTTTGTTCAATTGCCATGAATTAATGAATGCACATCAAGTTTTCGCATTTCATTGTTAAATCATGACCAATATATACCATTTGACAAACTTGCGGGTGTTTTAGCCAAAAAACAAACATTTAATTATACATTGAAAAAAGTTGGTTGTAAGAAGGCATATTATTGGATTTGAATTACAAACCATATCATTACTAGATCAATTACTAGTTTTTATCCTTTTACTATTGTAGTTCAATAATGTTGAATTACTAGTAGTAGGTATGGTTTGTTTAAACTCCAAAGTTTCTTGCAAATCAAGTATTTACTAGGGTCTTCAACTTGCTTAAACATACACCTATATCCACACAAGCTTTGTGCCATTATTGTCACCCCTTCCCACTTTTTTCATCCATATTATGGTCTTTTACAAGATGGATTATGACTTTTTAATTAAAATTGATGTGGACCTAGAATAAACTTTTGTATTGTTTATTGCATACTGGTAGCACTTAAACATGGCATATCCCCAATGATTACCCACAAAGGGTGTTGATAACCCCAACATCACAATCATGGTTGAAAGATTACCCCCTTCATCTTTAGCATATGTTGCATTTTGAATATTGAACCCACATTCTATTAACACATCATTCACCTACATAGGCATGGTAAACCCAAAAATTATTTGTCATCTCAAATAAACCAATAGTTAGGTGACAAGGCTTCCATTTATGATTGAGAAAGTCATAATCAAAACAAAAGTGCCAACTTTTGCTTTTGGGTGCATTCACAATGAAAACCATACTTACATTACTATGAAAAACAATTATTTGTTGTGTTTAATGAAATAATTTTCCATTTTTTAGAATTGTGTTTGTTTGTTCATGAAATTAAAATCCCATAAATTTCAAATCATTTCACTATGTTATTAAAAAAAAAATTCGCCACAAAACACTTGTTGACATAATGTTTTTAGGACCCCTAAAATTGGAAGTATTTTCTTTTTATCCAAACCTTATCAAATTAATTGTGCATTTTGACATAGTTCGTAAAAAGGGCCATATGTGTTAATCCTATTAGGTGCATATACAAAGGTATTGATGATTTTAATTTTAAACATCTTTAATGAGCATAACAATTCAAAATTTATGATCATGGTTAAAATGAAAGTTGTACATTTGATTATAACCTAAGTCTTTATGTAAATATTTCTAATTTTTATCATAGTATGAGTCATATTTGGTCTTAATATCAATATCCAATCAAATTTATATATTTTAAAAGGTTAAAAAAAATTGAAATGTAGCTTTGACATTTAATAAACCAATACACAAAGACAAACATTTGTAATGCTTGGTAAGGGCTCCAACCTTGATGTTAGTTGCTATTTTTATTACAACTGCACCTATTTGACATTCACAAATGAAAATTCATAATGCAAATGATAGAAAATTCAATGGATGTAGCTATGGATATTTCTTTCATACTTTGAATTAACTTAGGCAAAGTTTCATTTATTAATTGCACTTGGATGGAATATGAATACAAGGATTTTGCTTCAAAACTAGTCGTTTTAGAAATGGTATACAAGGGTTTTGTTTTAAAATTAGTCATTTTATAAATGGTGATTCAAAAAATGACAAGGGCACCAATTCTTTGGCAAAAAACAATAGTAAATCCATTTCAAACTACTTTTAATGAAAATTGTTTTTAGCTCAAGGGATACTACTATCGAAGAAAGAAGAAATAGTGGTTGGATTGGCAACATACCTTTTTTTTGTTAGTTTTTGTTCTACGGTCCATATTTTATTCAATTGATCCACTCATTTCAAATTTTCCAGCAAGCATTTTCCAAATGTTTTTACATCATTGAAATTCAATTTGTTGATTTGTAATTCATAACACCTTTGTTTTGTTTTACAAATGGAATAACATGATAACAAATAACACATTTTAGTTGTTCAAGTTGGGTTAAGATTGAGTTTACCCCATAAAACAAAGATTAATCCTTATAGAGTGCATAAAATGCTCACATTGGGGCAACGTGACCTTTTGACTTCCAAAAATCTTTTTGTTTCAATACCAACAATTCCTGCTACACTTCATTATCATTTTGGAAGACATTGAGAATTGATGTTGAAGGAACATGGTTGATTGGAGTTGAAACAAAACTGAAAAAATACACATAAAGTGAAGATTATTGGACAATATTAAACATAAAATCATGTTAAGGGTTTGCCATAGCTTCCTCCATTGGCAATGTAGGTGTTTTTTTCCTCCTCTTTCTTGCAGCACAAAGTAGTTGACTAGGAGCAAGGGCAACACACAACATGGGGCACACAATTCACAATGAAAAACATCAAATGGAAAAAAATAAATCTTAATGATGAAGAACAAAACATTAACCATGAGGTTGGGAAGGGGGATGTGAACTTGTTCACATTAAAAAAAAATACAATGAAAATGACCAATATTTCTTATTGTTATTCAGTTTTCCTATGTAAAATGCAACGATGATGGGGAGCAAGGGGAATGCATTAATGATTTGCATAAGACCATGTGTAGTAAGCAATAATGAAGAAAACACAAAACATGACAATGATGACAACCAAAGAAAGAAATAACATGACTAGGAATAGAAAATCACATTGCCAAAAAAAAAA
>Ga0116231_10007118_pt1 | contig 20769 bp, 19 predicted proteins | sample S1TSphgellanicum_2_FD_89695 | JGI IMG/M metagenome (GOLD analysis project Ga0116231, IMG submission 89695) | Host-associated microbial communities from peat moss isolated from Minnesota, USA - S1T2_Fd - Sphagnum magellanicum MG | ecosystem: Host-associated > Plants > Peat moss > Unclassified...
GCCATTTCAAGACATGTTGTTACAATGTCACCTTAACATCATATCAATGATTGTATCAACATTGAATGTTGAACATATTGTTAAGGTGTTGTAAAAGCACTCACACAAAGAGGGGGCAAGTTTGTGATGAGTACACTTGCCTATCTTCAACACTCTACATTTCACTCTTAGTGTTGGGGGGGAGGAGGTACCATGTAATTTGACTCAAGTTGTGTCTAATACACCTGGAGGTACATTAGCTTCTGGATAAACAATTACAACCTTCTACGAATATGCGCAGTTGGATAGTTGAGAACCCAACACACCAGGTTCTTCAAACACACTTTCTAATTCCATTCCATGTGTTTCCAACTACCCTTTCATTATGGGGAACCAACTCACCAAGAAGGAGAGAGACCAAGTCACAGACTTGCTAATTAAATATGAGAATGTGTTCTCACTCTCAATGAAAAATTTAGGTAGGTGTAAGACCATGCAGTTTTTTATAGACCTTACAGATGAGACACCCGTCTATCGAAGGAGGCATAGGTTGAGCAAACATGAGTGGAAATTGGTATATGAAAGATGCAAAGAGCTCCATGAGGATGGTCTCATTTAGCCATCAAGTTCTGATTTTGCAGCCGCTACAGTAATGCCAGCAAAGAAAAATTCAGCTGGATTATGGATTGAGAAAAGGATGTGCGGGAATTATAGGCCTTTGAACCTAGTTACACCTCACGATAGGTACCCCATGCCCATCCCTGAAGAATTGTTTGATAGCATTGGAGATTCAAACATCTTCACAATTGTGAATCTAAAGCAAGGTTTCAACCAAATTGTGCTGGCTGCGAAGGATCGCAAAAAAACGGCATTCCATGGAAACAACAAGTTGTGGGAATGGCTTGTGATGCATTTTGGATTGAAGAATGCACATGTTTTTTTTAGCAAGTCATGGACCAGGTTCTTAAAGGGGCAAATTTCCTGAAGTGCTACATAGATGACGTTTTAGTGCATAGCAAGGGACTCATGCAACATTTGGCTCATCTTGAGGAGTTATTCAAGAGGCTCCATGAAGTCAATATGAAGATCCATCTTAAAAAATGTGAGTTTGCTATCACTTCAGTAATCTACCTTGGACATAGAATTTTGCCAAATGGTATTATGACTCATTGGGCCAAAGTAATAACCATTTTGGAGATGCCCAATCCTACTGATGTTCACACGTTGAGGAGCTTCATCAGATTATGTAATTACTACAGAATTTATGTCCAAGACTTCAGTACTATTGCTCATCCTCTTTATGCATTGCTAAAGAAGGATGTTCCTTGAACATGGAATGATGAGGCACAAGAAGCTTTCAACACACTCAAGGAAAAGCTTTCAGAGTTCCCCATTTTGAGAAGACTTGATTTCAACAAGGTTTTCATTCTACACACCGACTAGAGTGTTCTTGGTATTGGAGCTATTCTTGGCCAACTTGATGAGGAAGGCAAGGAATATGTTATTGTCTATGCATTCCGAAACAACAACAAGGCTGAGAGCAACTACTCTTCATACGAGGGGGAGTGCCTTGCTGTTGTATGGGCCGTCATACATTTCAAGTCTTATTTTTGTGGCACCAATTTCACTTTGTATACCGACCACCAACCTATCAAATGGTTGATGACCAACGATAAGCTTACTGGTAAATTAGTTCGTTGGGCGCTTATACTTCAAGAATATGAGTTCAAGGTTATTCACCGACTTGGTATTACACATCAGAATGCAGATACCATGTCGCGAAGACCCCTCACTACCTCTGAAGATTTTTCAGAAACCAAGCAAGATTTTGACCAGATTCTAGCAGTACATGTATATGAGGCATTTAGGTATTTTACACTACTGCAATCTAACCTGGTTGAACATTCCATTATGGATATATGGGAGGACTTGAACACTCTGAAGTTTCTTCAACATGGGGAGTACTTTCCCCAAGTTACATCAAGTCAGTAGGATCGCATACAACAACGGTCCAAATGCTACTCATGGAGGGACAATCACCTCATCCGATGCTTACCACAAGGCGATAGAGTGGTTCCACCACCACATGAACGGCCTGGTCTTATTTAAAAGGTACATTCGGAGCTTAGACACTTTGGAGTTAAGCGTACTTATAACCTTTTCGCAATTCATTACCATTAGAGAGGTATGTATGTTCAAGTCCGAGACATCATTGCTAGGTGTGAACAATGTGATAGAGTGAGAACTTCTTTCTCCTCTCAATAGCTCACGTTTTCTCCACTCCTTATTCAGGGCATGTTCTATCATTGGTCATGTGATTTAGTTAGAGAGTTACCACAAACCTCTAGGGGTAATGTTTACATCATGATTATGATTGAACATTTTTCAAAGTGGGTTGAGCTTGTTGCGCTACTAAACAAGTCATCACACAACACCAACCAGGCTTTCTTACAACATGTTTTAAGTAGGTTTGGGGCTTATGCTGAGTGCCTTACTGATCAAGGATCGGAATTCAGGGGAGAATTCCAAGACCTGCTTGACCATGCTTTCATTGACCATCGTTGGACTTTAAGAGATCATCCCCAAGCTGATGGCCTTGCAGAAAGGATGGTTCAAACGTGCAAGAAGGGACTTTGAAAGATTTGCCTCGCTAAGAACAAGAGGATTGGGACCTGGCCTTCCCATACATCACCATGGGTTACAGGATGTCCAAACACGCTTCTTTATCTCATTTCTCTCCTTACTTTTTACTTTTTGGGAGACATCCCATTCCACCCTTTTCCATTGCTACTCAAATGGACCACGTTGTGGACTTGGACTCCCCAACCACTTGGGCTAGGGTCATTGCAGAAAAGGTTGCTCTATTCAAGAGGGTTATGCTCGTGGCCATGGAGAACCCGTCCATTGCACAACATCAAGACACCTTACGGTATGCACACACACGAGGTGGTAGTTACAAACCTAAGGTGAGACAATTTGATGTTGGTGATTTTGTGTATTTCCAACGACAACCCAATGATACTCTAGACACTTCTTTCGGTCCCACTATCTTGAGGATTAAGGCGATCAAGCCTTAAAGTGTGTTGGAGTTGTAAGGAGCTGATGGATGCACAATTCGGGATCATTCCAAAAATTGTGTGCCCTGCCACTTGTTGAACTTGGATCCTACCATCATCACGTCGACTTGGATTCCTCCATTTGATTATCCATGTCAGGTATGTCAGAGTACAGACGATGTTGATCAGATGCTGCTTTGCGACAACTATAATGGTGAATACCATCTCTTTTGCCTCAAGCTGAAGCTCATTCAAATTCTCACCGGCAATTGGTATTGTTCATCATGTTCTCCTACAACACCTTGATTCCTACTCAGACCATGCCACGCTTTTCTTGGCTCAGGTTTGGGGGGGGGGATACATGAGAATTTCATCTCAACCTCCTTTTGTGCATTGTATATATATGTGCATGCATATCTTTTTGGTTGATTATTTTATACTAGTCTTTTTGTTAAGTAGAATTTACTACAGATTTACACCCTTACGACACCATACGTCACGACACTACATGTCACGACACTTGTCATGCTCGTACATGGCCTCATACATGATGGCCAGTTATGGGCATGCCCATGTGCGTTTTTAGGGTTAATGTACGGTCTTAGACGACTGTATGTTATTAGGTACTTAGGGTTTTAGTTTGTTGGCGGCAATATAAAAGGCCAAACCTTTCCTTTCTCTTTTTAGTTTTTCTAAAATTCTTTTGTCAAGATAATTTCCTCCATAATAAACTAGGATTTCTAGATGCTCACGGCGGCCATTGCACGGTCACCGTCTACATACATTTCATCTTCTTCTTTCTTTGCAATTCAATATACATGAGAATTTCATCTCAACCTCCTTTTGTGCATTGTATATATATGTGTGTGTGCATGCATCTCTTTTTGGTTGATTAGTTTATACCTTTGAATGGCTTTAGTCTTTTTGTTTAGTAAAATTTACTACGGATTTACACACTTACGACACCATATGTCATGACACTACACATCACGACACCTAGCTACTAACCATGGGATAGGACTACAATGAGGAAGTTTTCATGTTCACACATCATCCATCCAACATTTGTTTTGAGCAAATTTTTGCCACCAAATTCTCTTTTATAGTATCAATCATACAATGGATTTTTGCATTGAAAAACTGGCACCAAAATTGCCAGATTTTGAGGAATTTTTGTTCTGAAATTGCCAAATTTGGCTAATTCCTCTTGTAGATGATCACCAATTGTGGCTACATCACAAAATTGAAAGAAAAAAAAAACCTTGCATCCATCCTACATGGTGGGTGCTGGTTAACTCTGGCCATCACTCAAGAACTGCATTTTTTTTTCCCCTAACTGCCGAAATTTCACCGAAAACCAAACAAAAACTGAACTACATTCCGATTTGTGTTTGAATGAATCCACCGATCCAACCTACATTCTGATCATTCCTGTCTGAATGAATCTACGAATGCAAAAAGTACATTGTGATTGGTGTTTGAATGAATCCACGAATGTAAGCTACATTCGGCTCATTCCTGTTTGAATGAATCTATAAATTCAAAAGTACATTGTGGATTCCAGGTCTCTGAATCCATGCGTGTACAGTAAGTAGTTTCATTGTGAATATTTGTGTTTGAATCTTATGGAGATCTGGAATCACTGACCAGATAAGATAAGCACCCATGAGTTGTCACGAATGTAACGTACGTGGTAGGGACACAGCAAGCTCTTGGAAGAAATTTTGTGGCTTTTTTTTGTTTGTGTCTGTCAGATATGAGACCCAGCTGGCCCCCATGCATGCAGCTAGCTCTTCTTTGCTAGCTGCCTCCATGCAAGCGCTGTAAGGATGCAGGAAGGACTTCGGGGTAAGAATTTAGAACTAAGAACTCACCTAAACCAATGTTTTTTGGGGTCAATTTTCATGGTGTAGTCAAATTGGCAATAATCCAAACACGACTTTGGCAGGAAGATTGAACCAAATTTGGTTACAAGCTAAATATGAAAGTAATATTTTTTAAAGCACCCTATTTTTTAATGTTTTGGGCTACTCTCTACTTGAACCATGTAAAAAAATCTAGTGGTTTTTTTTTTCTTTTTCTAAATTAATTTTGTTCAAATTATGGCTTTGAAAATCTGAAAAAAGTGGTTTTCAAAATCTTTAATATAGCTCCTTGGCTATATGTATAGCCAAGCCAGCAGAATAAAAGACTCTGTTGTGACCTAACCACAGAGTCTAGTAGTGTCTCTGGATTCTGTGCCCACACTCAACTGCACATTGCAAGGAAAAGGCAAAAGGCATGCAGGAACAAGACCGGGGAGCTAAAGGGGATTTGATTCCACGACTTCACCAACATGTCACAAGCCTCGTGACACGCAAAAATTATTTATTGTGTATTTCTTTAATTCAACTGATCAAATAAATCTATACCCTAGTAGTACCTTGGCCAATTTGACACTAATTATATTATTTTGAGAAATGTTAAAATCTTTAAAATTTATTTTTTGCAAAGCAAAATTTTATTTGAAGGAAAATAGTGAATATTTCATTTGTTGAAATCAAAAATTAATAAATTAATAAATTATTTGACAGACATGTGTTGAAATGGCCAAGGTACTAACTACTATATATGAAAAAAAAGAGGTATTTTCAGCAACTGAAAATCTCTCCACAGTTCAGCAGCCGCCCTGTGGCTACTACAACTGGCCATTGGAGCTGTGAAGGGGCAAAGTAGGCAAGAGTCTGTTAGAGCTCAACTAGTGGCCAGTGGGGCCCTTACTATGCTTGGGGAGGCCCCTAAATATAACAGGCAACTAATTTGCGTAATGTCTCTAGGCCCCTAAAAACAACAATCAGCTAGCTAGTTTGCACAGAAAGCACGCACGGGCAGAGTGTAATCTGCAGGGCACATTATTAAATCAAGCAAGCATTTGAAAATTCTTTTTTGCATATCACTAGAAAACTGGAAAAAAAATTAAAATCTATTTTTTTGGTGATACCCACCAGGTAGCATTTTAATAAATAAATAAATAAATAAAATAAATAAAATATGTCGGTGCTTTACATTGGGGGGGGTGGGGTTATGGGTGCCCTTTTTTTCCTAATGCCCCTTTTCAAGAGTGCCAGAAAATGAGACCAGTTTTATGGAAATTCAAACTTCTTACATTGAATCGGGTGAAACAATTTTTCACACCATGCCAAGTGTCAACAATTTTTCATGCCGTCCAAACTCCATACTACCCACTCATCAAACGGCAGCAAATCCAACTGCAAACAAAGGTGTTTTGTGTAGGCAAATCTTGTGAACTGACGGTGGAACCCATGGTTTCCTAGAGCAATGTTGGGCAGTTCTTAGAGTTATGGACATATACCCATCAGTTATCAACTCAAGTAAACATCCATTTACCCCTCGGTTCTCAAAATATTCAAAAGAATCAACATTGATATATAGAATCACATTTCTCAAACAATAAAAAAAAGTCAATGAACCTGCCAAAGAACCACCGGTTCTTATCCAGTTATTTCATGAAAACCATCAGTTCTTTCTTTGCCATGTTTGAAATAACCAGAACCGGCGGTTCTCTGGTTATGGCATATTTAAAGACCTGCAACCCAGGATTCTTTTAAAATTCAAACAACTGCCCAACACTGGTTTAGACTCTAGAGAGTGATGCTCTGCTGCTAGGGCAGTTAAGACTGGTATAATGATCGAGGAAGGCATCATCACACTCATGTCCATAGTACTGGACCGTGCTGTGCAGACTCCGGAGGAGGCGTGTCTCACAAAATGCAATGCCATGGCATTTTGTTTGAGAAAATGTTTAAAAAGGCCTTTCGTGTCTTTCACGCCAGAGGTACAGAAAGTACTGTCACATGTTTTTCTCCCTGCTTGCCCTTTGCCCATGTTTTTGGGAAACTATTTAATGGGCCGAGGGCAGACAGAGTAAAAACAGAATGTTTGCTTGCAGTACTTTTGTGCTGCTGGCAGCAAAGACCACTGACCTATTTAAACATTTTCCCATTTTGTTTGGAGAATCATTTCTCATGAGTTGCATTTTTATTTTATTTTTCTGTTGGAATGACAATTATTCTTTGCCAAGCCTCATGACATTTGTCCAATTTATATGTCACTCGTTTGTTCCTACCACAGTATCCCCATGTAAAAGAACTTACCTTGCAAGCAACAGATGTCAATTCATCGAGCTCTAGCAAGTAGGTACAGATGTACAGACATTTGACTTACACAATCGCTAAACTTGTGAGAGAAGTAAGGGTCTCTTTCCATTTTGCTCTTGTGATCACATTTACACAGAGTGTGCTCTGGTCATAAGGTCTTTGTTTCTTGCTGCATAGACAGCTAACTTAGCTGAAAAATATAGTGAAGAGCTGCTGTGATCTGAGAATCTGTGATCATAATAGCCTAATGGAAACAAGTCCTAAGACTGATGCTTAGAAAGAATGGAACTGGAGGCACAAAGAGAAGAAAACAGGGACAGAAAGGTAATCCAAACTCCCCATAATTCACAACTTATGACTTTGGTTCACAAAGAAAATCATTTTAGCGATTTGATTCAAATTCCAAGCTTCATAGCTTGAACTGTCTTCCTAAGGACACCATTTAATTTCACCATTCTTCTTTGCTACGAGCAAACTATTCATGATCGCTCTTTTTTTTTTTTGTTACCACAGACATGTTTCTCAAATGTTAGTTATTTTTTGGGTAGCTGACCATTTATAGATTCAGATGTTATTCAATAAGGTCAGGTCCTATGCTTTATAGACTCTGCCTTGAAGGGAAGTGCTTCTCATCCGCGTAGGATTGGGGAGAAAATTTTGATTTCAATTGGGAGCTAAGCCAATATGTGAGTGACAACTGGAAACCTAGTTGTACTCTCCACACCTGACACAACTTTATAGTACGAAAACTAACTAAATTACAAAGGGGCCTGCAAAGGAGAGATTGCATAGTTCACATTTTAGGAAAGCCTGCAACATGTTGGCATTACATGACAAAACCTGTTTGGTGTCCATTTTGGCCATTTTCCCTAGCTTTTTCCTAAGTGGGACAGGTAGTTTGTTGGCCTTGCATACTACCAAGGCAAGGATATTGTGTCTAGATTCATTATAGAGTATAGTAGCTAGCTTAAGGGATTTTGGCCCCTAGGTAATAGGTCTATTTTTTACATGAGGATTTTTGAAACATGCTATTTTGGCTTGTGTTGAAACTTGAGATTAGTCACAGAGTTATAGTATCTTGAAGGATTTTGGTTTCTTTTAGAGGATTTTTTTGAAGATTATATATTTTTGCATGGTAAAGTATTTGAGTTTTCATAATTCTTTTTTTGCATTAAGATACTTTTTAATGTAAATGGCAAGGCCACAGTGTGACACACCCCTTGATTGTTTGTTGTGTATATTTTGTTTCTCACATTGAGATCTAAACCCAAGCACCTTTGGTCATGCTCTTTTGTATCATTGGAAAGCCCTTAATGAGTACAGGTGCACCAAGGTGATTTTGTAATGTTTTTACCTACAAGTGGAGAAGCTATTCAATATTGCATTGAAAATTCCATAAAATCAAAATTTTGAAAAAAAAATTGGGGCATGTTGTTTATATGGTTGAAAATCCTTCAATAAGTAGAATTTAGTGGATATGATTGTAGGTTTTACACTTAATACATTGTAGATATTGAATTTTCAGTATTTTTGGTCATTGGAAACTTAATTAAATTACAAAAACTGGTTTTGGAAGAAGAAATTAGTGAGGTAATGGGTTCAAAGTGGCACACGTAGGCCAACAGCATGGGTCACATTAGTTATTGTGAACTGCGAATTCATTTTGAGGACACTTTGTATTTCAAGTGTGTTGTTTGGTGGGAGCAGAGAGCTATGGGGGACGAGTCGCTTGTTGCAATCAAGTTTGGCAAGTCTATACATCATACCCCTACACCTTTGAGGGGAGAACATTGAACAACCCCATTGAATAGTTTTGTTTTGCACAGAACATCAGAATTAGGTTTTTTTTTGTTTTGCGCAGAACATCAGAATTAGGTTTTTTCGTTTTGTGCAGAACATCAGAATTAGTTTTTTGTTCTATACAGAACATCAGAATTAGTTTTTCTGTTTTGCACAGCACATCAGAATTAGGTTTTTTCGTTTTGTGCAGAACATCAGAATTAGGTTTTTTCGTTTTGTGCAGAACATCAGAATTATTTTTTCTGTTTTGCACAGAACATCAGAATTAGGTTTTTTTTGTTTTGCGCAGAACATCAGAATTAGGTTTTTTCATTTTGTGCAGAACATCAGTATTAGGTTCTTTCTTTGCTTTGCTCCAAATATGAGAACATGAACCGTGCGATTCAAACTTGGACCATGCAAGGCATAAAACAACAAGCATGTGAAGTTCGATTTGGGGGGCGGGGGGTGGGCAAAGGGGGTTGTTATAATGTTTTGTCCTTTGAGCATTCCGGGTGTACCCCGTATTCCGTGGGGTCCCGCCTGATTCCTCCGCGGTGACAGCGCATTGCGCTTCTGTGGTCGCCACCTGCTCACTTTGCATATTCCGCCTGTCCCACCCTTGCTTTCATCCGCCCAGGGGGGGTGTTTGAGGGGGGATTCTGGCTTCTACAAATTTCTGACTCCCTTCCGCATTGCGCACTCACTGCTCTGCGCCTACTCACATTGCGGCATGTTAAGAAGAGTGGAGGTGTTTTTCACGAACTTCCAATTCTGATGTACAAGTGCAGTTTGAAGTGAAGTTTTCGGCAATGCCGCAGAAGGGGAAGAGCAATAACAAACGCTCACGAACGTTTTCCCGAACCCGCACTGCCATCGAAGGCGCTTGACAATTAATTTACAAGTGTAGCGACGTCGCGTCCAGTAATACAGCCTGAGTTTTGTTTTCCTTCTTCTTTCATCTTCTCTGGCGCTAGAAATTTCTCGTCGTTTTTTCTTCCTGGCTGAAGAAGAAACCGGTGGATTTTGTCTCGTGAGGGCAGAGTACTTCTTTTGCGCCTAGAGTCTTTGGTTTCTTCCTTGTTTCTTTTCCTCCAGCAAGAAGGAGGTTTTGACATCGGAAGGTCTACTGCTTCACTAGCGTCATGGCTGCCGAAATCAACAGTAAGTACAAGAAATTTCGCAGTTCTGCTCTTCTTGCTACTGTGCGCGCGCGCACGTTTGTGTGTCTGGTTTTTACCGATTTCTGAATCTTGTCAGTTATTTTGACATGCATTGATGTATTTTGCAAACAATCATTATGCTTTTGTGAAAGAGTTTGCGACGCTCCTTTGTTTCTGGGGGCTTTTTGAGATCTCAATCACACCAGTTGCGTCTCCGTAGTTGCGATCTTGTGTTATTGAAGATCGTTCTTGAAGGCGTTGTACGAACACGGTAGTTTGTTCATCGTATTGTTGCTTCGGATGTCAGAGTTTCGTTGCCGCAAATCGGTGCCCTGCACTATTTGTGTTTTTCTTTGGAAAGTCGAGCGACGAATTGCTCTGTTTCTGTTCCTCATCTCCGACGAGTTCCTTTCCCCGAGTTATAATTCGTTCCACCCCGTGATTCCCTTGCTTTGTTCGCGCTGATTGCTTTCAAGCGATGATGCGTATTGGAACAAATTGTGTGTCGTTTCTTACGACCTTCCTTGCTTTGATCGTGTGTGATTTCTTGAAACGTTGATATGTATTTCTTGCAACACTGTTTGTCTTTTCGCGACTTTTTCTTCAAGAAAGGTTGGCAGGTGTTTTGGTACACACTTGAACTCGTCGCTAAGTACGAGTGATTTGTTTAGCAGGACATGTACTCCATGTGACTTACGGATTGTGATGAACATTTGCAGCTGAGCGGGCGTTGCAGCTGAACTACTGGAAGGAGCATTCTGTCATACCGAGCGTAGAGGCGATGATGCTCGATTCCCAGGCTTCCAAGCTTGACCAAGAAGAGAGACCTGAGGTAACAGGCTCTTCCCGTCCAAGCCCCGTGACTCGCTGTTTATATTTTCGATCGACATTCTTGGGGATCCTTGTCCTGGTCGTCCTATAGCACTGACGCTGCATCAAGCATAATTTAGAGAGTGAACCACGAATCTAAAAATCTGAGAACGATGTTTACCATGGCAGATTCTATCTTTGCTACCGCCCATCAAAGGCAAATCGATTGTTGAGCTTGGATCTGGAATTGGCCGGTTCACAGGAGAGCTAGCAAAAAGTGCTGGTCATGTGTTGGCCATGGACTTTATGAACAATCTCATCAAGAAGGTGAGGGATGGTTCCAAACACACTCTCTACCCAGCAGGCGCTTGACACCCTGGACCTCATACTGTGTCAAGAACTACTTTCCAGTGTTTTTTGTCAAAAGTCTTCTCACAGCTCTCTTGGTGATTGTTTATGCTGACAGACTGCCTCACCTGTGAAGTATCTAAGTTGTCATCTGGGAAGCATACTGATCTATCCATGGAATTTGTGATGTGATATAGAATGAAGAAATGAATGGGCATTATAAAAACATTGAGTTCAAGTGCGCGGATGTAACATCTCCAGATTTGAAGATACCTCGAGCTTCCATTGATCTTGTTTTCTCCAATTGGCTCCTTATGTACTTATCTGATGAGGAGGTAGAAATCACACCTGATCCCTCTTTCTCTGTCTCTGTCTCTCTCTCATCTCATTTATCCATAATGTCCAATCACAAACCAAGTGATTTGAGCTCTCCTGTTGGTGTGAGATCATGATGTATTGATATGCTTAGGTTGTCTTTCCAGTAGGTAGTGTGTTGTGATCAAAGCAGCCTAATGGAAAGCCACTGACATAGGGCCTTGTTTCTTGCTACAAGGGACAGTCACCTTCCATTGAAGAACAGCTACAAGTGCATTAAAAATATGTAGTTAATCATGTTAGGACCTCTGGGAATACATGTTCTGATGAAAGAAAGACAAATGCCACTTCATGGCGAGTCATAGTTTGACTCACAACTCTCACAGCTTCTCCAACCAGTCAATAATTGACTGGTAGAGCTGTGAGATGACTATGAGCACAGCTAACCAAAAAAACATAACGGAAAGTTTCTATGATCACAAAATTTCTGATCAAAGCAGCCTAATGGAAAGATGTCCTTAATCAGTGCACAATTTGAGCGATGAAAAGTGTGGGCCACATTTTCCCTTTCTTTATGCATATATAGAAGTAATATAAAAAATTTGATTGACATTTGGAGCAAAAAGATTGTCCTTGATCATAGGTTTGTGAATAGTCTTTTTATTCCAAACTTTGCAAACTTTAAGAGTTTTTACTTGGAAAAAAGACTCTTTGGTTGTGGTATATACTTGAAAAGGTCTTTTGATGTAATTGTACTTCTAAAGGCTTCTCTTGTAACTTTAGGAGTTTTCTGTACTTGGGAAAAAGACTCTTTTGGTGGTGACCTAGGTACCCAAAAGTGTCTTGTGATTTAAATTGTACTTCTAAAGGCTTTTTTGGTAACTTCTTTCTGGATCTAGCAGCGACAGCAAAGTCCTCAAGGTATATTTTTTGATATCTTTAATAAACATTTTGAATAGTGTGCAAATACTGACATGATATGTATGCCTCATGTTCATTCCGATATCTCTATCATTACTAAGTCAGGCTTTATCAGGAGCCAATTTTACAGGTCTTGGCTTTGTAGTTCTAATGTTTTTTCTTTTTCTTGGATGGTCAGTCTTATTGTCCTTCTCAAGAATAAAGGCTCCCCTCTAAAGATTTTGTTAAAAATGACTAGAGATCAATAAAGAGAAATTTCTTAACTTCAGCATTCAGAGTCTTTCAGATTATTTTGTATAGAGTCTTCTAAGTGAGGGGCTTTTTGAAGTCCATTGGGTCCTTGTTTGTTTTTCCCTCTGTTTGTTTTTCTATCCTTTTTTTTCTTCTGCGTTTTTTTATTTCCCCTCTTCTTCTCTCTGTGTTTTTCCCCCTTCAGTGGTGTTAGGTTGTTAGTTGCTAGCCAATATCATGGCAGAGTCTTCATGTTGCTTCCAAACTTGTGATATCAAACTCTGTACACAAGTTAGTTGTTACACTGGCCTATACCCACTTAGGGAGCTGATGATGTCACAGGTGGAGTTGTGATAGATAAGTTGCCATGATACATGTTACTGTTGATGGTCCCTGAACAATTGAGAGATTGTCGTTGTTGCTCATATTGCAACTCATGTTCATACTACAAGTGTATCTACGTTTTTTTTTTCTAGTTTTGTCCCTCATTTGTTGTACTTTCTTCCCAATCCTGTAAGTTCTGATTTGGAAGTCCATCAACTTCAAAGAAGAAGTTTCAACCTTCGTTTGGAAGTCTCTCTTTGACTTCAAAGGAGAAGTTTAAACCTTATTCTGGCTTCTTAATCATGAGTATGGAAACTTCTTGATTCTAGTGCGAGTTATTAGTATTCAGTGCACTATATAGGTTTTTTTGGTTTATTATATTTGGAACCCTGTTTCTGTGCATTTTCTTTTGAGGTACTTCTGGTAAGTTGGGTTGCTGGTGTGATGTGATCTGGAGGAGCTATGTGCCCTGCTGTCGTTATAACTGGTCTCTAGACACTCATTGTGCTTAATTGAAAGTATTGAGTGTCACAAACATATTGTTGGTGTTCACCAGAGTAGATCAATAGGTGAATGAAGTTGCTTGGTCTTGTGCCTCAGGTGGAAGATCTTTCTCAAAAAGCCATCAGTTGGTTGAAACCTGGTGGTTACATCTTCTTTCGCGAATCATGTTTCCACCAGTCAGGTGATCAAAAGCGCAAAAATAATCCCACACATTATCGCCAGCCCAGCTTCTACACCAAGGTACATTAGTAATTTCTCACTTCAGCTAACTTATGGAGCCTATGATGCACCTTTCCACTCATCATGCAGCTGCTGTTCAATTCACATTTTAGTAGAAAGTATATAGATGTCTGCTAGTCTTCATCTCAGACTGTGACAGAAACATCATGTGATTCTGTCACACTCAGTGTTAGTAGTGGACAACTTTCAGACAAGGACTTTTGCACCAGAACTTGATCCTTGATTGGGTACCAAGATGAATGCAGTTCTGTATATGTGTTCTGTCATACCAAAGAATCCTGCATAGTACTTTTGATCAGTGGTGAAGGTGGTTGTCACCATGTGTCAAATTTTAGTCCTTGGCAAGGACATTGGCAGGATGATTGTGAAAGATGTGCAGTTCTTAGCAGCCATTTCCAGTTTTGAACATTTTTACCTTTCATATGCACAAGAGCATGTGACAGAAACATCATGCGATTCTGTTTTCCAAAAATTTCAGGTATTTGAGCAAGCTCACTTTGAAGAAGACAATGGGGGATATTCAGAATTCCGGCTGGTGGGATGCAAGTGTGTGGGTGCCTATGTGCGCAACAAGAGGAACCAGAATCAGGTTAGTATGGAATTTGCTTGGAAATGAGCTTTTACTGCTCATGATTGTGTGTTGATAATGAGAGCAGGTTTTATTGAGGTAAAAAGCATAATGCAATTTTCTGGAAGGTGCTGACAGAATGTGCACCCAGGTATGCTGGCTATGGCAAAAAATTGAGTCGGATGGGCCAGATGGTAAAGGTTTCCAGCACTTCTTGGACACAGTACAGTACACAGAAACAGGAATCTTGCGTTATGAGCGAATCTTTGGCGAAGGATTCGTGAGCACTGGGGGCCTAGGTGAACTTCATCCTCCTTCAAATGGTGTGGAGGATAATTGTAATTGGCAAATGTGAAGATTGTTCAAATCCTTGGAAATGCTTTCTAATTTGAAATTTAATGAGTTTTGTAGATTTATCTGGGTGCAGCTGCTGATGCTATGTTTAATGTGCTCCTGTGGTGACAGAAACTACCAAAGAGTTTGTTAAGAAGTTGGAGCTGAAGGCAGGAGATCATGTACTAGATGTAGGTTGTGGAATTGGAGGAGGGGATTTTTACATGGCTGAAGAGTTTGATGTTGAGGTGGTGGGGGTTGACCTGTCCATCAACATGATCTCATTTGCCCTTGAGCGCTCAATTGGAAGAAAATGTGCCGTTGAATTTGAAGTTGGAGATTGCACAAAGATGAATTTTCCTCCATCCAGTTTTGATGTTATCTACAGCCGGGACACCATTCTCCACATTCAGGTACATATGGCACCTATTCATTGCAGATACATACCATTTCTGAAAAGAAATATTTTGGTGATCTGCTCTTCCATCCTGGAAACACACTAGCTCCTTTTACATTTGATCTGTGAGAAAGGGAGGAGGATATTGATATCATGGAATTTGGGATGGCAGGACAAACCTGCACTTTTCAAAAGATTCTACAAATGGTTGAAACCTGGAGGTCGACTGTTTATTACTGATTACTGCAAAGCTTTATCAACACCATCTGCAGAGTTTGCTGCATATATTGAGCAGCGTGGCTATGACCTTCACAGTGTGGAGCATTATGGACAGGTGATTAGAGTGAAGCTGTGGGAACCTACAGTATACATCAAATGACAACAGCAGTAATATTATTATTTTCTGGAGCTCCTAACATACACTTATTGAAGTTGAGAAGCAACATTTATGATAAGAGAGTGCACATGGCAGATTATTCATAGAATTGAACATTCTGATACTGCTGTAATTAGACAGTCTGGTCTATCAACTACTTTAGCATGCACAGGTAAAACAAAGATTAGACCAGGATGCATTCTAAGACTGCTGGGTTCATGACTCTTATATTGGAGTCACTGTAATTGGCAAATGAATTAGTAAGCTGAAATTTCAAATGCTCATGGATTCTCTCTTCTGGTAACAGATGTTGGAACATGCGGGATTTGAGTATGTTCAAGCCGAGGATCGTACTGCCCAGGTAAATTGTTTACAAAGCATTTGATGAAGTGAATGATAACAGAGATTGTATTGAATGTTTGTGAATGGCATCATCAAGATGATTTTTGAGTTTACTATCTAAATATACATGGTTTATGGACTCATCAAATAATCATGCTTGTGCAGTTTGTTGAAGTCCTCAACAAGGAACTTGCCACATTTGAAAAAGATCGAGATGAATTTATTGAAGATTTTTCTGAGGTAAATCTGAACTATGCTTCATTTGATATGTTTAGCTGAAGTAATTATTTATGAAGTGCCTTTTTAAGGGATTGAAATTTGAGAGAGGTCAACTCCTTAGGACAGTGAGCAGCCATACATATTGGAGAGGAAATTGAAGAATTTATGTGACATGTTGATGAAGTTATTGTGGCTGTAGTGCACTTTGTGAAATCAAGCAGGTCCATGGCTTTACCTAACCTACATGAATTTGTCAAATGACTACATTCTGAAATAGAACCAGGATGGCGGAGTTCTGTTTTGTGGGTATCCTAGTTTAAAGGGTTCAAAGTCAGGCTAAGTTTCCATTGAGATTTTGTTTATTTAAGGTGAATGCAGAATGCTATACGTAGATGAAGGTATGTTCCTAAGCGCAGCCAACACTCGGAAGTAGCAGTTACAAAATTATTGTGATTCATAGTACATGTTAGACATTATTACTTATAGTATACCTTGGATGCAGGAGGATTACAACTACATTGTGAGTGGGTGGCAAAGTAAGCTGAAAAGATGTGCCAAGGATGAGCAGAAGTGGGGTCTCTTCATCGCCTACAAATCAGCATTTGCAGCAGCTAATGGCAATTAAGGGCTGATGGGAACATGAGGGGTGAAATAGATATTATTCCTAGACATCAAGAGAACAGTGATTATGCAAAGGAAAATTATACACAAAAACAATGCATGATTTATATATATATATATTATATACTGTGCACCTTTTCTATCTATTTAATAAAAGCTTCACTCACACTCAATCTACTTCAGTGAGTGCACATATTTCAGGATTTAACTTGCATTTTCTGAGATGCACATAGACTCTAGACAACAAAACTAAATTGTGCATAACTTGAGAGTGCACTGTTGCAAGAATTCATGCCCCTCTTGTAGCCAATGAATTATTCCTTAAAAGGGAAAACAACAATGCCTTCAAGCATAGCAAAATATCAATGCTTGACATACAAGGAAAGGATATGAAGAGCATACAGAGTATATCAGCTTCTATGTGAGAACTGTATATAGCCTGTGACTGTAACACAGCTTGAAACCAAAAAAAGCTGGGAAAAGTGTAATTTAAACATCTGTCTCTTGTTGTGAAATTTTCTCCATCACATAAAGAATCCCAGATTTGGTAGTACATAGGAAACTGTAGAATTTGGGTGACTGACAAGTCACTATGAAAGTAAATTGAACCGTGGCCTTCCCTTCCTTGACAGATAGTAGACTGTACCCGGGGCTGTTTGTTGAAGAGTGTTGAAACTATGAAGCATATTTGGAGGAACTGTGTGCTCACTGTTCTACTAGAATTGTGAAAATCAAACTACAAGTACATTGCACTGTAATTGTACATAGGAAAGACTTACATAATATTAATGATGTTAAGACAGAACGTGCCAATCATCAGTTTTAAACAAAGGTACTCCAAACAGAGAAATAAACGAGCACTTTATTTCAGGTTCTGCATTCATAATCATATCAAAAGTTATTGCCTCAAAATTCACACACTCAGATTCAAGCAAAGTGGTAGAGCAACCAAGCCAATGTGGTAATGGGGTTGTAAAAGATACCAAGCCAGATGAGAAGCCACAAACACTCTGTAACAAGAGATGTTGTGAAAAGAAGGAGCCACAACCTGCTCAGACTGAAGATATCACACCCTAAATGAGCCACTTGATAGACAAAACTCACCACTTCATTGAAGGATATGTGACTAGGAACAGACTCTGCAAATTTGCCAGCTTAGAGAGGGAAGATGCGGTACAGGAGACAAGAATTTTAAGAGTACAATCACAAAGAAGCTAACAAGCCTCCACTTAAAGGCTCAAGACCTTGAATCCAAATATGAGCACATACACTAACCTAGATCCTCCTGAAAGCCATAGTAGATGCAGAAGCGAGCATGCTGCAGACTCTGAAATGGAGAGATCTTCTTTAAGTCTTCACCCTGCTAAAGAATTGGATGTTCGTTCTTGAGTTTCAACAAAGTTATGATAGCAGTGTGACACTACATCACCTGAGACAAACCAGTCATGGACATTTGCAGTAGTACCTTTCTATGTCATATGTTGCAGCACAATATCAACTCCATTTTGCTTGGATAGATAATAACAGGAACCAAAACCTACCTTCAACAAGGTTTTGAACTTCATCAATCCATTTCACCATAAACATCAAAACTAGCACTGCCACAACCGGTATTTAGTTCAAAGGTTTTGGGATCAACTTCATAGTACATTTATGAAAACCCAAGATACTCTTACTCATCCAGAAAAGATTACTCAAGCATTTGCATGATAATAGGATATCATGAGTGTTGAACTGGATTGGAGACACCCAACAAATTGCACAGTACATTTCCAAAAGAATCTAAATTCCACTAAAAGCTAGATCTAGTCCTGATAAGGGCAACCATCCTGAACACAATTGAAGATGCCCATTTCTGTTTAATTGTGGCAAATACCAATTAGCCATGACTTGAGCCCCATTGACTGTAGGACTTTTTACAACCTACACAACTTATGATATTTGCCAAATGTTGCCACTCAGTTACAAATCAAGGCTAGGAGGGCATAACATTCCTTGAAGAGGAACTAAGAGAGAGGTGCATTGACCAAGCTTCTACAAGAGCTTTTTCCTCTCAAAAAAGGTTTTGAGATGCCACAACTGCCAGCCTGCTACACCAAGGCACACCAGCAGTGACATGATTCCAAACCATCCCACCCTTGAATTTGTAAGTTCATTCAAGTTGCGCATCTCTGCCTCCCTGCAGACACAATCCAGAATTAGAGGACTATTTTACCTCATCTAATATCCCTGGAATGACACTGAATGAGAGCTCTGTCCATCTGAAAAAGAAATTTTCAGATGCTTCTTTTTCAGCAATATAAAAAGACCGTATCTTGGAGTGGATAGGACACCAAAGAAGCTTAGACTCATCACATCAAAAGATAGCAAAGGAAAAGGACTTGCATTGAGGAGGCTAACTGAAGGTTCATTGCTGGAGGAGTTTTGTACCATTGATAAATAGGTACATAAATTCCAAGCTTTCATTTTCCACAAATTTAACAGCCCCACATTGAGCTAATAAAGCCAGTACATCTACTTTCTTTAACTACTAAATTTGAACTTGAGCAACTGATGTTCTGCAGGTCAAGATGCCTTTCAAAAGCATTTCTCCTGTGCAATAACAGTTGGGAAGCATTGCTCACATACACCCTTGACACTATGCAGACTTCTCTCAGCTCCACAAGCATATGGTAGCAGCTGACAGGAAACTCAAAAGAAATCAAACAACTAAAAATGTCAATAGATGGGGATCTTGTACCGTCCTACCTGTCTCTCAAGTAGAGCATCTCCTTGTGTATTGACCCCACAGCCTCCTCCAACTGCCTCAGCTCAAGCTCCATTCCCTGCACTCAAATTGAAAGCCCCAAAGCAAATTAACTTGAGCTGACATGATTGAGGAGCTAATGACACCCTAGCTTGCTCCTTTTGACTTTTCTAGCAGAACAGGCACTTGGACAATGAAAACTGCCATGCAAACAATCAAGAGAACACTAGAATGATACTATTGATTTGAAAAGAAAAACTTGCACAGCTATAATTAGAGGCCACACATCCAGCTTCTCTTTCTTGGCGATGGATTCCCAATCTTTTGCACCAACGCCTGTCTTCCAGTCAAGTGCAAGATTGAGATGGACATTGGGGTGTGCACTCTGCAACCAGAAGCAGGCAACATACTTTCCTGACTCCTTTGATGTGAATGCAAACTGTCCTGAATGCACATTCTCCAGATGATGCAACTGCTTTCCATATGGTGATGTCACCTGCAATGCCAAGTCCAATTCAGCCATGCAGCCCAAGATTGGCCAGTATGCGGAAAAGGCTGCCACTGTAATGACCATGCTAACACCTAACATCAGACAATATCAGCTCCAAACTAAAGAATCCAGGACAGATCTTTTAGGTTAGTAAGTCTATTCCGAAGGAAGACAATCCGATCATCCTTCAGCCAGATCTTTAGCTTCAGTGAAATGAAGCGCACATTTCCAAGCTCTGTCTGAAGAACAAACCATGAATGCGGAATCAATCGATCCACACAAGTTTGAGATTCACAAGGCTCAGATCCAGTGACTACAGAAAATACCATCCGCTTCCCTCCAAGAGCCGGTGAGAGTAAGAACTACCTTCCCAGGGTCTCACAGATCCTGCTAAAACCAATAAATAAATAAATAATTGCAGAAGCTCAGGTGGCAATGACCGCATCGATCACAGCACCGATCACAACACCGATCGCTCTCATTTACAAGGGAAAAAAGAGAAGCAACAACACAAATGCATAGACAGAGATCCGAAAAAAAGACGGAAAACAAGCAATGCGAGAGAGACAGAGACAGAGAGAATGCGAACCTTAGCAGTTACACTAAGATCGTCCTGGGAAGTGGAGACGACCTTGTAATCACCGACGACGAGAACATCACTCTGAATCTCCTCCGCAATGCACTTGGTGGTCCTGCCAGTCACCTCCAACTGCAATCCTTCTACTACAGGCCAGGCTTGCATGCACAGCAGCAATGGCAAAAGCAGCAGCAGGAGTGGACTTGCAGACAACCAGAGCTTGGCATCCATGACAGGAACTGGCGCGAAGAAATCTCCCTCGACCAAAAAAAA
>Ga0116231_10007120_pt1 | contig 20767 bp, 8 predicted proteins | sample S1TSphgellanicum_2_FD_89695 | JGI IMG/M metagenome (GOLD analysis project Ga0116231, IMG submission 89695) | Host-associated microbial communities from peat moss isolated from Minnesota, USA - S1T2_Fd - Sphagnum magellanicum MG | ecosystem: Host-associated > Plants > Peat moss > Unclassified...
TCGACTCATGAAGGTGGCAAGGCTGAGGACGGAGCGGGGGGAATGGAACGGCGTTGGAAAATTGGAAGAAGCTTATGGAGGAAGCCAACGGAGAACTAGAAGAAAGGATCAGAAGTCTGTTTTTTTTTAAAAAAGAAAAGAAAAGGAGGAGGGGCCCGAGAATTTTGGGGAGGGGGAGTCATCGGCAGTAAGGACGGTTTGTTTTTGGAGAATAGCAGACAATGTTGTGATGAGGCTGGTAGAAGGAGAAGAGTGAGTAGCTCGGTAGCTGAAAGTCTTGGCCAGGATCGTGATTTTTCGCTCCGTCTAATGTGTGGCCTAGCTCATTGCTGCAGGAGGACAGAGAGAGAGAGGAAGAATTGGAGGGACAATCAGTGCCTCTGGTTTGTAAGAAATTATGTTCGAAGGCAGTGCTTGCGCTCTCAGACTATGTATACAATCCATGAATGATGTCCGAGCATTTTCCTCAGAAGCATCTATGTGTAATGTATGACCAGAGTTGTGTGTTGTGTCGAGTGATGCGTTGTTGGGTCTGTCAGTCTTCAAGTTGCAAGTAGATCGGTGAGCGATGGCAAGAAGATAGTCCAAATCAGGAAAAGTTAGGTGTCTGTGGATTTGAGGTGGATTGACAAAGTGTGAGAACCAGGGTCCGTGGGAGATCGCGTCATTGCTGCAGGTTTTTTGGACCCTCCTTTTTTGGTTACACCATCATTGGGGGTGTAAAAGTTGTAGAAGGAAACTAATTTTTATAAATTGTTTTAAACAAATGTAAACTATTTTTGAATATTTTTGAACTTACATCACATGAAATATATATATGTTTTAGGCACACAACATTCATGTTTAAACAATACTTACCAATGAAAAATGAAATTTCATATAACTATTATTGTCAAGTTGCAACCCAAAAAGTTTCCAATCATTGTTTTTTCATCCATTATTATATAAACATATTTTTTGAATTAGACTTGATAGTAAAAAAGACATTTACATTTTCTTAAAACTCATATATTACTCCTTTCACTAATTAAATGAAAATGAAGATCAAAATAATGTTTGTAATGGAAAGCATGTAAAACATGAAAATCCTTATTAACTTGAACTCAAATGAAAATTATAATCAACAATTGTTACAAATCATCAAAGAATTGTAAGTAGTGCTTATGAAAATGAAATCTAGCATTGTTGATTATATTGATAAAAAATTGAAGTTCATAAGTTGAAAGTTATGAGAAGGTGTGTGACATCATTTACTAAGTCTTTCACATTTTTTAGACCTACCCCTAGTGCATTTTTAATTAAAAAAAGCATTCATTGCAACAAATGTTAAATGAATTTAAAGATGAAACATGAAAAACCATCAAAATAACAAAGTTTCATGGAAATTATTAATGCCATAGTTAAAAGTCAAAAGATGCATGTAAAACACCTTTCATATGTCATCCTTTCCAAATTCAAACAAAAGCATGTTGTTTTTCCTAAAATGCAAAGGTAGCATGTGATGTTTGTTTCACAAACACATGTCATGATAAGGTGAAAAGCCTACATGTTATTGCAATTGTGATAATGAATATAAACATTTGAAACAAAATTTCAACACATTTCAAGTGTGAGTGATATGTTTTCAAAACTCTACGAACATGTTTGTAACTATATATACAATTTTATGAAAATATATGTTTCATTATATATTTATATTTGATAAATGTATGAATTTGCATGGTGATTACACTATACAAATGTGAATAAATATTTGGTTAGAATTCAATATATGTTCCATACATTTTCATATAAACTTATGAAATTTTTAACAATTTCATTTTTCAAGGTAGAATTGAGGTGACATTTATAATTCAATTTTTTACATTCTCAAATTAGTGTGTGATATATCTTATGTATACATTAATGTTGGGTGGGTATCACAAAACAATTGAAAACTAGTTAAGGTTTTAGGTTGGTTTTCATTGTGAATATTTATAGTTTTCATTTAAACAAAGAATGATCTCTTTGAGAATCACCTAGGGTATCATTTGGCCCAACTTTAATACTTAAGGTAGGTATAGGGTTTACCCTTAGTCTAATCTCAACCTATTACACATTAAAAGTCTCATATTAAATAATTGTTGGTAAGTGTAAATTTGAACTCAAGACCTCTTTGATATCAAAAAACACATTATTATTCGGACACATCTTCACATGTGAAAAACGCATATGAGAACTTTTGTTTGAAATTTAAATGTGTTGACATTGCTTTTAAAATTAAAAGTGTTCGAATGTGTCATTTTTATTAAAAAAATCCTTTGACTTTTTTATAAAACATTGTGGCATGGTGATTAGAACATACATTCTTTTTTATAGGGTCTTAGGATCAAATCTTGTTAAGTTGAAAATTAAGTGAGAATAAGTCCATTTGAAAACCAAATATTTTTATTAAAAAATCAATCAAAATTTTAAATTTAATTATAATGAAAATTATAAGCTCCAAACATTGTTATACACCTTACACCTCATGGAATGAAAAACCTTATGAAAAAAAAAATTTGGATATTCACAAATTGAAAGGAATTTTAACCATAAAGATAACAAATAATATAAAATATAAACATAGATGGTTTGAAATCAACCATGCATGATCAATTATTATGAAAATTGTTTTATACAAGTAAAAAATGCCACATTTATATCATTGCTCATTCTTAATAGTTAACTTTTTATTTGCATTGTGTCATTTCTTGTTTAATGTTTCGATGACTTTTTTATAACCTTTTTTGGAGTGGGTGTCTTAAACTTGCCCTTTTAAAATGATTTGGAAGGAGGTGCATTACTTGTATTTTTTAAACTTTATTTTGATATATCCCCATGTGTTTCCACTTTTAAAAATTAAAAAATGTATTTTTATTTTCTCCCTCTTTCATTTTAGAACATTTTTGAGCTTGTTGATTTTTCAAGGATGCATGACAATTCATTTCCCTAACTTTCCATTACTTCCTCCACATCCTTTCATTCTCCTCCAACATTTTATGTAATGGAATTCATTGACTTAAAAAGTAATGAAGAAGTCAAAGTTCATTGATATTCATTATCAATCCAATCATCTTTTACACAATTTACAATATAATATAAGCACATGTATTGTAATACAATGAAAAAGAATTTGTAAATGCATGCTCAATTCACAATGGAATATGATGGATGATATGAAGATTGAATGAAGGGGAAATATTTACAAAATAATTGTGGAACATAGTACCATCCATGAATCTTAATGAAAAATCAAATAAAAATAATTAAAGAACAAAATTCATGAACAATCTTGAGGTTGAACATTTATTAATATTTTATTATCCTAAAAAGTTGGACTATACTCAATTGTTCTTAGTTTTAAAATTCACTTAAATCACATATTAACAAAAATGACCCATAAATTTAAATAAATTTAAATTGACAAATAAGTTACTTAATTATCAATAAATAATGAATTTAATTTATCGTTAAACATGCATTTCATTGACAATGTCTCGGTTTGCCACATCTTTAAAAGATTTCTAAATCTCTTCTAATTTATTGCTATGATGGTCAACCAATTATGCAATCCTTTAATGTTAGCACCAAAAGGTGGTGTGCTTCATTGGCACTTCTTTCAAACATTTCCATTGCTCTTACCAATTCACAAGTATTTACATCTTCTCTCATCTCCAAAGTTCTTTCAATCTTCTCTTCTTCAATGCATGATTCTCCTCAATGCATTTCATTTAACACTAATTTCATTTTATGTGTTTCAATTGTATTTTTCTTCCTTGTTTTTCTTTTCTCTTTTTCAAAACTTTTCATACAGTTCTCCTTCATGTTTGATTTGAATTCATAAATGAAGATTATACCAAAATGAACATAATTGTCTCACCTTGACAAGTATTTTTAAATTTATAACAATTGTGTTTACATTATAGGAAAACGTGACTATTTGGATGGGAAAATCAATCAAAAAGACTTTCCTTGCTCTCATCTCCAACTTGACCATGATGCTTTTGTTTACTATGTACATTTACACTATACATGTCACCACCATATACCAAATTCATGTACATGATTTGCCAAGTTTTAACCCAAGACCTTATGGAGGCATGCTAATGCTTTTATCATCCAACTACACAACCTTTTGTTAATAGAAAAATGTGTAAATTTTCCATTTATCTTCTTAATTATGAAATCATACTTAAAAGATCGCAAAATTGATGCATGTTTTTAAATTTGAACTCTTGTTCAAATGAAACACATAATAGCATAATGTTAAAGTTTATTTGAGAATCTATTCAATAAAATCAATACATTTTACAAATGTTCAAACACGTTTTCTTTTAATGTTTAAAATGATTATAAATCATTGACAAATTCAAACATGTTAACTTCTTATTATTTTAATGCAAAATCCATTCATTGGGTGATTGAATAAAACAAGGTAAGTAGGTAGGTATGATGAAGTGGATAGGTAAGTAAGTAGGTAGGTTGTTAGGTTAGGTATGTAAATAAAGCATGTAGGTTATTAAAGTAGGTTTTCAAGGTAGGTACCAATGTTGGTTGGGTATGTAAAGCCAATGGCTGGTATCAATACTAATACAAACACTCGTATCAAGTATCAAACCAATTTGGTTCGACCTAAATTTGGTACCAACTTAATATTAATATTAGTTGATAAGGATTTGAAATAATACAATCTCATACCAATCTTATATTAATCTTGGTATTAGGCATATATTAGCCCAAATCAATATTGAACCAATATTAATACAAGGTTGGTATCAAATTAAACAAAATAACCAATATTAGTACAAAATTGGTATCATTTTCTTTGAATAATGTTAATATCGATACCAATTAATATAAAAATAGATTGATATTAGACCACATCAATAGGTATATATAATAAAATGAATATGTCTTAAGTATGGTACGTAGGTAAATAAGGTAAGGTAGGTATCTAAGTAGATTTAAAATATGTAAAGTAGGTGTCAGGAATGTTAGTTAATTAACTATTCAATTAAATCACAATTAGTTTGGTGTTAAATCAATTTAGCATAATAACTTTGCTTTAGTTCATAATTGGTTCAAATGTGAACATGGTTTGGGCTATTTGGTGTTTGGGATATAATTATGAGATGTGGGTTTTCAAATCATTTTTTGTAATTTGAGATTATAGAATATAATGCATTTTGCTTTGCAAGTTTTTTTGGCACATGGTTTGTCTGTTGTATTTTTATTTTATGTTTTGGGCTTTAATTCTTGCTTGTTGCATATGAATCTTATTTTGGGCTAAGTATGATACATCAATTAAAGTGTTTTTATGTTATTTTGTGTGGTGTGTGGACAATGATAGGTTTTAATGCCAATATGGTAATGCACAACATAAACATGTAGCATAATATGTGACAATATATAATTTAACATAATCCAAATGTTTTCATGATAAACACATGTGATCAAATATCCTTATACATGAACTAATAACATACTCTAATGGCAATTCACTACAAGCACAACCTAGCCTAGCCTATGTTGTGTAGGTAGCCTAATAAATAGGCTAGGTTGTTATGCTAAATTAAAAAGGTACCTAGGTTGTTAGTAGGCTAGTTAGATATATTAAGTAGGTAGCCTTGGCCTAGCTAATGTTAAACCAAATACAATGATTTGATTAAACCCTAGCCATCTTTAACGAACTTTTTTTTTCTGGCTCCTTTTCACTAAATGTTTGGATTGACACCCAGTTGTCAAAAATGTCACCTTAGTTAAATGTACTAGTAAAAAATATTACACGTTTTTATGCCCCAAGCCTTTAGTCAATGTGAACATAATTTTTAGTCAATATGAACATTTGAGTCAAATTGAACCTTCTAAAAAATCACATTTCCTTGTAGTTATTCTACATGATAGCCATGAAATTTAGGCTTGTGAAAATCCCATGCAAATTTCACATGTGCCTAAAGGTTATTATAAACATAATTGAATTCAACTTGCTGGAACATTCATTAAGTTTCTTGAAAATTGTTAAACAAGTAGAACATAACTTTACGTGGTTTTGTTTTTCCCCAACTAGACCACAAGCATTCTAATATGATCATTTGGCAAATGAACCTTCTCTTTTAATTTGAACCCACTGAGTACACAAACACATGTCTTTTAATCCAATGATTTACTTCCATGAATTTGAAAAAATTAATATATGCCCACTTCATTATTGGCTTGAACATGTCCCACAAGGCAAAAACAATGTTTGATGTTTTGTTAAAGGAGTTTTTAAAAAAGTTTTGAATAAAAAAGTTTTCAATAGACAATGTCTACCAAAATAAAGAAAATTTGAAAAATCACTTAGCATAGAAGGAAGTTTATGACGATTTTCCTTGGAAGAGTCATCAAGGTGTTTGGCACAAGGTACTAACCATCTTCTTGGTCAACACTACCTTTAACAAAATGTTTTGGTAGCCTTTTGTGAATAAAATCACTAAACCTTGATAATATAAGAAGAGCATGAGGTGTTATTTGAATGATCTTCTTCTTCATGTTCTTTTTTACATTTTACAAAAGGAGAATGAATAATTGAAATAGAAGGATGTAAAAATTCTTTTAGGTGTAAACAAGTTTCTTCTAGATTGTCTTTCTTCTTTTTTTATTATCACATTGAATTGATTATTTGAGTAAAGATAGGATTTTATAATAATCGTTTTACCAAAAAAATAGAAAGAGGGAATTATTGGATGAGAATTAAGGAGGTGTTCCCATTGCTTACTGAACATATTTGGTATACACCATAAAAGTTGTGTAGTTCAACAACTTTGGTGTGAAGTGCTTTGAGTGGTCATTTCAAATTTTCACCTTTAAATTTTCACTCAAAATGATCCAAAGTTGTTAACTACATTTAACTTTTGTGGTTTATACCAAATATGTTCCTTAAGTGAAACCTTGTACCATCTTTTGCATCACTCCCCAATAAGCAAAGTTGCATGTTTCACTTTGCAATCACCCAACTATTATGCTGAATCCATTTATTTTTTCAAAGGTTGTCTATCAAGGCCATCACTTTGGACTTGTGAATAGAGATAGTTATGAAGTTCAATAAAATGTAATTATGTGTGGGGCTTCCATTAATTTTGTGGCCCACCTTTACACAAGGTTTTGTTGTTAAGCTTTGGTCAAATCCTTGCATTTTCTCATTTCAAAAAGTCTTGTTATTAACTTCCATCAACACATTTTAATTCACAAATTCAAACTCATTGGTTAGTTCTTTCACTATAATGTAGTCCTTGTTTTCAAAGTGGAACTTTAAAATACAACGGGTCTTTCATCTCCCAATTATGCATAGTAGATGTTTTTTACCTATGTAAATAGATATCATGAGATTCAAAAATCTCCATGCTCACAATTCAAAAATCAAAACAAGGTTCATTTTTTTCTAAAGTCAAAGGAAGACAAATTAACTAGAAATTACAAAACTTGAAAATAAAAATGAAACAAATGAGACAAAAATAAAATCCAAATCAAATAATCAAATATAATACAAACCAAAATGATTTTTCAATTTGTTAATTGTGCAAAACATGTAGAAAGGCAATTATCAATGGTTTCCACTTAACTATCATTAATCAAATGCACATGTTGTAATGTGGTGGGATCCGTGGGTTCACATGGATAACACCATGTGCACACATGCCCTTTTTTGGTCATTGTTGAGCAAACACACATACACCAAGTTTTTTGTTACAAAATTTTGTAAAATAGATCAATCATATATATTCAAATAACCTTATGTACGTTGCCAACTTAAATGTTGAACAATTGATTAAATGAAGTCTATTGAATTTGTTAACAAAAAATTCATAAATCTATAATTATGTTGTTTAAACATTATTGTATTTTAGATTTTGAATTTTACAAGAATCCATGGTTATCACCTTGCAATAAATCACCTCATCCATCTTTCTACAATAATTTGGTGGCCCTCTTGCGATTGCCAATGGCACATTATGTTTCAGAAATGTGCTTGCACAAAACATGCCATTAATCATAGGTTTTTATTTTTTACAACTTTGAAAGTCTTTGAATGTATATATATTGTCATGGAGTTCAACATCTTCACAATCATGTTTTGCCATGCATTTAATAGTTGTAATTGCATTACAAAACATGTGCCCACATCCTTCACACCATTGTTAGTTTTTAACATGTTTGCTAATTAAATACAATTAGGTTTTAGTTACATATGATGATGCAACCATTTGTCACTCTTTGTGTGTTAGGACCATGGAACTTTCACCATCTTTTGAAACAAAAAAAATATTGTCTTGTGGGTGGTAGAAAATGACATTGAACATATCACAAATGAAATTGTCAAATTTGTTCCAACAACACTTTATGAACAAAAAAATGAATTTAAAGCGCCCATGGATGAAATGTAAAACACAATTTACGAAATGGTAATAGAAAGAAACTTCATGCATCTAAAAATAAATGTAACAAAAAAAATCCCAAAGTCAATGCAAATGTATATTCCCATTTAATGCACAATCAAATCAACAATTTAAATTCAACAACTACACAAATTGTTGGGAATATTATAAAGTCTAAGGCATGAAGATTGTAATGTTTAAGTTATTTGTGATTTCTTGCCATCTTGCTTCAAACAGAATTGCATGAGCTAAAACTTCCCTAAGCACATGTGATCTAAGTTTCAAGCTACCCCAAAAAAAGGAAAAAAAATTATAGTTATATTCACAAAGGATTTAAAATATTTGTGGTTTTATTACCATCATGTTTCAAATGAGCATTTTTTTCAAAAATCTCAATTTTGCGAATTGCATGAGTTAGAAAAAACTTCATTAAAAACATTTGATCCAAAATTCAAGCTACTAGTATTATTATTTATGATTTAAAAATCAAATAAAATTATAGTTATACTCACAAATTAAAGAGATAAAATACCAAGAACCCAAAAAAACATTTTCAAAATGAAATGAGTACTATGTAAAATGAATAAATCGTAATAGGATAAAAATAAAAACCCACTTTTTATGGCTTGCCTAACTGGATAGTGAAGCACATAAATCATAACAAAAAAATTCAAAGACTACATTCACAATTTAATGAACATAAATTGTTTAATGAAATGAAAATAAATTGTAACAATGGTTATATGATAATCATGCTTTAAATGTTGTGAATGTTTTCAATGAATTCTTGAATGCATTGAGATCAATGTTATTTATGTGGTTAATGGATTTGTTATGTAACTTTAGATCACAAGTGGGTTTAGGACTGAAATTATGTATGTTTATTACATAGCTATGGAAATTTATGTTCTTGTTTGCACAAATATTTTCTCACCTTTCAATTGTTTATGTATAACCAATATGTTACACCATTATGTCACCATGGACTTCACATAAACTATACCAAAACCTTTCAAACTAAAATTTCAATCCCTTTCATAGTTGTATTCCATAAAATTTTACACTTATGCAACACTTTCTTTGTATCAAGTGAAGGTGTTTCCAAAGGTCACAAACACTCACTTATATACTATCCAAAAGGAAACTAAACAAGAAATTTTCTAAAGTTTACACATCACATAGCTCCCCATGGCACCCAATGTAATTTCACATGCATAATAAAGTGACAAAAAAATTTCATGTAAATTTTCATGTGTGAGTCAATGCTTAATGTGGCAAAGATTTTTCACATGACTTTTCATATCAATTATCATGTGAAAATCAATGCACTAATGTGCCAAAGACTTTTCGAATGATTTTTCACATCAATTATCATGTGAAACTCAGTGCACATTAATTGAAACTATGAAAAAATCATAATTAAACTATGGAATCCAACTAACAAGGAAATCACCAAACTCAATTGTTAAACAATTACATAGGTAGTAGTCTAATTACATCAAGTTACATAACCATGGTTAAACACGTTTAATTTTTGTAGCATTTGTGTTCATTTTTATTTTTTATTTTTCTATTGTTGGGAATTATTTGTTTAAGATGATTGTGGTGTATTGTTCAACATCCATTTTTATGCATACAAAAAATTGTTATAGTTGTGTGATAAGATTTTTAAATGTTTTTTTCAATTTTAGGCTTTCTTTTTCAAATTGAATGATTTTGAAAAATTGCACCTATATTTTAAATTTGTGGCATGACGGATGGAAATGGATAGGATGTGGTGTTGTGTTGTTTTTCAACATGGGGTGGGTTTGACGGAACAACTTGTGCACAATATATTGTTTCATAATGTTTGCAAATTGGTGGTAGTTGGTCAAGGTTTCCAACTAACAATTCTAGTTTTGTACAAACGATGATATGTTGTTGTCATTTTCTGTTGTTTGTTTCAATCATTGTTCAATAACACATAGGATGTTATCATCATCAATGACATTTCATTAATGATTATGACATTTGTAATTATGAGCCTTTCTACAAGGTTATTAGGTTTAGGTATGATGGACAAGTATCCACATGTTGGAATTTGGAATGTGGTGTGTATAATAGTTGTAATTCAACTTTAACAAAATGTTATTGTGACTATTCTTGTTAATAATAATACATTTTTGCTAAGAAGTATGTTGTGATGTATTTCACAAAAAAAATGTATTTCCACTTTTAAGTGTGCATGTGAAAACTTATAGACCTCACGGCATTTTTCAATCAATTGCATCAAGATATGTCTATGGTAAATATGTGTTATGAAGGTTTAGACATGAGCTATATTTTGTTTTATTGTTTGTTATGAGAAAATGCATATTCCAAGTGAAAATATGGATAATCTTCTAACACCTCTTCTAATAGTTGTGTTCATTTTTCATGTCTAAAATGTTCATGTGCACATATTACATAAGGTATCTTTGTCAATTATCTAATGTTGAAGAAGTCCACAATTTTGGCATTCATGTACATAGTTTTTTTTTTCTTTTGAGTTGGATTGGAAAATAATTTTTTTTCTTTTTTAAATGCCATGTTTTGTACTAATATGTTATAAAAAAACACTTTTGTATTGTGTGTAGGATGGAAGTTTATGAATCTAAATAATTTTGTATTTGTATAAATATAATTTATGAGTTTATCTTGATCATGGCATTTTTAAGAGGGGATTGGTATTTTTCAAACTCAAATTTTGTGAAATATTTGATGAAAACTATGTTTTTGAAACCAAAAGGTTGGTTACTATAAACATTTATGGAATGGAAATTCAAAACTTTTGATCTTGTGACAACCTTTGTATGAAAAAGTTTTGAATCAATGTATTTAACAACTATTTTTTTTGAACTATTGGTAATTCTAAGTATGTGAAAGCAACTTTTTGGAAGATAAACATGCTTGTTAATAATGAGGGAAAATATTAATTGAAATTTCAATTCTAAAAAATCTTGTAGGCCAAAATGTTTTGATTTTTTTCATTTGAATTTAGTGTTCCATGTGATTCACACTTCACGATGTACTTGAAAATATAATAGGACCATTATGAAGAGTTAATTTGTCAAGGATGTTGAGATGAGTGCCCCATAAAAAGAGTAAAGATACATGGTATGACACAACAACCCTATTTCAACATGAGGCTATAACATTTTCTGATTTTCTTTCATGGCCTTCATATTTGAACCACATTTGCATGATGAATTTCCCAACTCATACAATTGTGCAAAGCCAAAAAGGAAGAAAAAAATCTAAAAATTGATTAGAAAAAACCTATTCCTAATGCATACCTTTGTATTAACATACATTTTCAAAAAATCATAATCAAGAAATCATTCTTAAAGAACCTTAATCCATAAAGATAATTTTTTTTCTTTCAATTTGGTAATGTTGTTCGAGGGATAATCATCCATAAAGAATCCTAGCCAAATTTGGCTATACTCAAAACATGGAAATAAAAAAAGATATGATAAAATTGATGAAGGGTGTAATAGGTACATATCAAAACCTATATAAATTTATATTAAATAAGCTCCATAACAAATATTTTAAGTTTAAAAAATTTAATAGCTTCATATCCTAGGCAAGGATGACTCTTGGAATGGAACTTAGTATCAAAATTCAATACCCACACAACTACCATTTTATTTTGCACATATATAAGCAAAACACATCAATTAAAACATGTTAAAACAAAATTATCTTCATACAAAACATTAGTAACATGTTGTAATGTATGTACATATTAATTTAGACCATCCACCAATGACTAACCTTGATGGTATATTCCTAGTTAATGTTTTTTGGGAACTTTGTACATTTGAATGCAATACACACAATTTCTTCTTAAACAATCAAATCCTTTGATCTATTTGATTGTGCACATTTGAAAATGTCATCCTAAAATATCTTGGCAACATCAATGTTAATTATATTACTTGGGCTTTGTGTTGCTTCGCATTACTAATGATGATCAATTCACATAAGGTCAAAAATTAGTATACTTTAAAGTTACTTAAACAAATAATTGAAAAAAGTTATCAAACATTGGTAATCCATGATCGTATAGATTGTTCATGAAATCATTTCCACTTCCATTCTAAAATATGATAGTTAATTTTCATCTATTAAAACATTAACATTTCCTATGATGTTTATTGTGGCGACCTTCATTGCTTCAAAAATAATTTTTTTGGGCCTTTACAACGTCCTGAATGTATTTCCTACCATGTTTCCCAATGTCCCAAGTTTGAAAAAATATAAAATGCAAAATATTTTCAACCTTATGCTGAGAATGTCCCTTATGTATTTCTTGGTGTCTTTCGACATTGTATTTCACACCTTCAACCTTCAACATCTTGGTGTTCCCTATTGTGCAAAAAGAAAATTCTCATGTCAAACCGTACACATTAGGTGTTTCTAGCATGCCTTTTCAACACCCTTCCTATTGCTTGTTGCCATTTTGTCATTTTTTGTCGGCATCCCCATCTTTTTGTTGTTTCCCATCCTTTGTCATCCTTGGTGTTGTCAATGTGTGTCTTTGTTGTTGAGCAAACTTAGGCCATTCCTAAACTAAACTTTGCACCAATTTGAATTTTGATTAGAGATGTTTGAATTTGGTGATGTTTGTTAAATCAACATCTCATTTTGGGATGGATTTTCAAAATCTTGGCTTAGCAAAAATCATGGTAGTTTAAAAACTCTAAAAACTTTTAAAATGTTAGATGAATCAAGTCTCCACTAATTCTAAAATAGACCAAAGTTAAAGGGGGAATATATTTTATTGATTTAAAAAGAGAAAGTAACTAGAAAGTAGGAAGAAAAAAACCCAATCCAAGGGAAAAGTGATTAGAAAGGGCAAAATACAATGTCCAACTTGAAATTGTGTGTAAATGGTATTAAAAGATTGTTAAATGCCACTTCCCATTTAAATATTATTGAATTTGAAGTTTAGAATGAGTTTATTAATCTAATTAATTTGATAAACATAACATTAATAGAAATAATGTAAACTTGTCAATTTTGATCAAATGCATTGATGGATATTTCATTTTCAATTTTTGTAATTTTGATTACAAGGTGCCCATTAAAATTTTACAAAAAAATGTAAGTTGAAATTTAATGGTTTTGTGTTTTGATATTTGACTTAAATAATAAAATATGATTAATGTTCATATTATTGATTTAAACCATTAAAAAAAATTTAAAATGTCAATAAGTTAGTTTCAAAATTATAATTATAATGAAATTTCGTATTGATTTATTTGTAAATTTGATTTTCAATACAAACCATAATTAAAAACATGTTAAATTCAGTGTTACCACATGTTAGAATAATGCATATTATGAAAATTAAGCAATATCAAACTCATTAATGAATGGATGGATATAGAGTGAGATTTAAGGACTTAAAATACATCAAGGTAGGTTTTTTTTAATCTTGAAATTTAAGACATATAAAAAAATTTGCAATAAAAAAATTAAGTCAAAATAATTAATTATAATTTCACACTGTTGGATTGGGGTTGGATTGGAGGGCTAAGAGGGCTTGTGTAGCCATCTTACCTTGTCAATTTTTTGGACTCTGCTTTTTAGGGTAGAGACATTGTGATGCACCCAAAAATTGGCCAAAATTTGGTATCCCCACATTCTAGGATCATGTAGAATACACTATAGAAACATTTATTGCATAACTATAGGATCCACATTGGGCTTCACCATGCTAAGCAGACTGTGTTTCCAATTTGTATGTTGAATATTTATGTTCCTTATGGATTCATTTAATTGCCATAACCATAATGTCACAAGCGGCTTGATTTTACTTTTATTACTTTAGAAATGACTAGGAAGTTAAAAACATAGTGATAAATCATAAACTTATTGAGATTGTTTTGCATTTTATCCTATAACATGAATTTTGCTAGGCCAATGCAACAAAATTGAAACCAACCTTAAATGAAAACATGAACCTGGTAAACCTCACTTGTAAACTAAGAAAACAAATAATAAAAATAAAAATATTCACCCTTGCAAAAAAAAAAACAAAGTGAAAACTAATTATTTGAAAAAAAACACATATTTTTCATGAGTTTTTGTGATTAAATTTTAATCAAGCAAGCAAAATTTGCAACTAACTTTTTAAAAATTGCTTTAGATAAATTGCATGTGATATTAGTCATAACACCAACGAGTATTGGATTAAAAAAAAATTCAACAAATACAAGTTCATCTTTGACTCTATTGTATATTATTGTCACATGTGACTAAAATGCAACTATTTTGATCAATATTGAAAGCAAATGATGTGTTGCCATGTGTTTCAGTATTTAATTATTTAAAATATAATAATTATTATTATTTTGAAATAATCTAGAACGTTCAATTCAAATGTTTTTATGCTTTTATATTATGAGACATGGCCCACTGTAAATATGACACATGGCACTTTGAACTGAATTTAAATACAAAATATTAATATTGTGTTAGTGGGTACTTAGGTAGATACATAAGTAGGTGCTCACAAACTTAAACTACATACCTACCTACCTACTTACTTAGATAAAAAGATAGGTAGGTAGGTCTTACCTTCCTAGGCTAAATACCTACTCATATAGGAAGGTACTTAGGTAGGTAAGTACATAGGTTGACCTAGGTGGGTATATCAAACTAGGTACCTACTTAACTAAGTAAATAAGTAAGTTGGGGAGATAGGTAGTTTAAATTGTGCATAACTTTTGTTTTTGTTTTCGGTTATTGTTTTTGATTTGCTTATTTTATGTGCACAAATTTTTTTAAGTAAAATTACATGACCACATCCTTTGTTTATATAATGTTCAAAATAGAAATGGAAAACAAACAATATGGGGATAAGTTTTGAAGTCGCAACTTTTTCACAAACTAACTTGCAATTCCAAAACTTCTTTCATGCATTTTGTTTTTAGTTTTAGATTTTTAAACAATTCAAATACATGCCTCATTAAATAATTAGATAATCATTTAATCAATAATGATTAAATTTAACATAATATTTAAAATATGAAATATTAAGTATTCATTATCAACTACTTGAATAATTAATAATTTTTTAATATTTAACTAACTAATTATCTAGTTACTCAAAAGTTGTCAATACATAATTCATAGATAAATAAATAATTAGAATATTTCAAAATGTTTTCTTATTTTTAAAATTTGGTCAAATTACATATGATATAATTGATGTCAAAATAATTTACTTACTATAATAAAAACATAAATATTATAAATATTTATTTTCAAATTATGAATAATGAATTTAAAAATTATTAGAAAATAAATTCCTACACAAATTATTCAGTTTAAAATTAATATTAAATTAATTATAATAATTAATATATAATTACATTTATTATTGTAAAAATTATTATTGATCAAATAATTATTTTTTCTATTGGTAATTATTAATTATAATTCCTATAATTTACTAAACATACATTCATCTTTTGAATTACTTAAAAATTACTATAAAATATTTATCATGCATGGGTAATTACAGAATTTTTTTAATCAAAAAAAATATTTCATAATAATTTCTGCAATTACAATGATTATGATTTAATTGTATTGTAATTTTCCAAAATTTTAATTCAGATTTAAGAATATAAATTACAGATTGTGAATAATCATGTTCAATTAAAAATAATTATGCATATAATATAATTAATTCTTATCTGAAATAATTACAATGATTTTAAAACAATGTAACATTAACTACAATAGTTGACTTCTTTAATTGTAATAATAAAAATTATATAATAAAAATCTATGTTGTAGCAATAATTATTTAGTGTAACTTATAATTCATACATATAATCATTTATAATTATTTATAAAAGTGATCTATTATGGACAAGTAGTTACTAGAAATGAATATTTCAATTTATTATATTACAATCCATGTAGTTATGGTCATAACATTAATTATGCAAGTATATAATTATAACTTACAAATAAATTAAGTAATTCCAATGACTTTATGTTATTATAGAATAATTACTATTAATATAAAATTTTATGTTTTTATATTAATAAATTAATGTAAATATGAATAATGAATAATACATATAATTATTTAGTGGATCTTTCTTAATACAATAATTACATAAGCTTAATTTGATCATTATTTTAATATTATTATTGAAATAAAAATCTTAATTATAGGACATAAATTTTCAATTATGGATATGAAATTTGAATTCTATTATAAATACATAAATATTATAAATATAATAATTATTTTTTATGATCGGGAACTATCATTTTAATTTAATGTGGAGATTTATGTTGTAATAAGATTCATTTATTTATTTAAAATAAGCAGTAATAAATAATAATTAAAATAATTTATTATACATATTTTAAAATTTTCATTAAAATTATTCTAAAATTGTATGATGTAGTAAAAATTATATATTGTAAATACATAGTTAAAGATTTTTGTATATTGGAATATAATTCTTAAAATTATAGAAATTAAATTACTTAATTAAATTGGTAATATTTTAATTTTAAATTAAAATTAAAATTATGAATAATTAGTTTAATTATAAATTACGTGTCTATTATAATTAAAGTATAAATAGATTTTCAAAGAAATAATTAAAATATTTTTATTAAAAAATTAAAAATAATTAGTATAATAATATATGTTGGAATTATTTAATTTATTTGAACTTATAAGTATTTTAATGTAATGAATTTAGTATAATTAAAATAATTATATCAATGACTTTAGTTACAATACATTTATTGTGAATATTTTGAATACTAATTTGAAATATAAACTAAAATTTATGAATATTAAGTTCAATCATAAATCAAATTATTATTATAATTAATGTATATAGACATATGTCGATTGTGACTAAACACCATTTCACTTGCGAGTAATGGGATTTAGATGGCTACTCTTGGATGATAAATTCAACCCATATATAGATGTAAAACAATTTAATCATAAACTAATCGCACACTAGTCATAAGGAACTTAGTTGATGTTAGCACAATGGTCACATATTGGCCTTTTTCTTATAGTGTAATCTCACAAAATTGTTGTGTTAAAATAGGTATAGTAGAAGGGTTGAAAAATAGACCCTTCTCCTAAGTAAAGAGCATGAAATATTTTTTTCAATTTTTTTTGTTAAGGATTTCTTTTGCCCTAAAGCATTTGTACCAAGAGAATATTCAATGGAAGTGATTGGCCATAGAGACTCAATCTTTTATGTGAAACGAATTCTTTGCTTCAATTTTTTTTGTTTGCTATGATTTTTTATTTGCTATAAATTTTTTCCAAGTTTTAATATACTTCAAAGTTATATTTGATTTGCATTGGTTTTGGTTTTTGGTAGGTGTAAGTATAATCATATTGATAAACATTTGTGCAATAGATCTTTACAACATATCACAAATGGTGAAATAAAAGATGGTCATCTTTTATGTTATGATGAAGCATTGAATGATGAAAAAATTTCATTTGAGAAGGTTAAGGTGAACTACATTTAAGAATGTTAAAATAAATTGATTATTTGTGTGTTTAGGTAGTTGATTTTTTGTTCACCATAAATTTATTTTTTGTGATGGCTTTTTGTTGTAGGAACTTGAATGTGAAAAATAAACACTTGGTGGTGGTCTTCATGTTCTTGAAGGTTTTGTTTTTATTTTTTATGTTGTTGTTAGTCCAAGTTTTATCATACTTAGAGCTATCAATAAATCCCTTGTTGAGTTGAATGACAATGTTTTTTAATGAGTTGTGTGAAACTAAATTCCGCAAATACAAGGATCGACTTGAATCTATATTTGTCCATGTGCCATTAGGTGTTGTTAATTTGAACATTATTTTTGGTCATGTGTTTAATAACTTGTAGCACTACAAGATTATAATCCAATTACATGGTTGACATGGACAAATGTGTTTTTCTTTCAGCAAATTACAAAATTATTATTGTTTCTTTTTACGCTTCTATTAGTGCTTTGACATTGGAAGATATTAAAAATCTAACTTGATTGATGTGCTTCTATTGGTATTTTTGTTGAAACATAGTTGTTTCTTGTTCATGTTTGTTGTGTGACTTCACTTTTAATGTTACTTCAACACCAAAGGCAATGACAATTGTGGATTTTGTGGAGATAATTGGTTGTTGCATTGCATTATAAAAATATTGACGCACCCCCAAACTCCTCAAAAGACCCAAGGATGGGTCCCAAAGAAAAACAACAGAAAAAGAAAAGAGTTGGGGCATGCTCCTTAACTCACAACATTTCGAGAGTAGGAGGGCATGTTAAAGCTTTGAAATGGGATTAGGACAAACTCACAAGCGAGAGTTCAAAATGAAATCAACCTACACAACCAAGAAAAGAAGGCGGTTAGTGCAAGTTGAATGGAAGTGGTGCGATAAACCTCATAGGGACAACCTCAAACACAAGCTTGACACGGCCCGCAACCTTTGGGACGAGGCACCATTCCCTTCCCTATAATATATTTTGTGCCTCTCTATGGGGACTACATCCAAATGTCACTTTTCCTTGGGATTCCCAAGTGGGAGTCCCAAAATTGGGACTCTTGTTGTCTCAAAACTTTGGACACTCATGTCTTCTTCAAATCAAGTATTTTTTGAGAGTGCAAGGATAATATTTTATAACCCTTGAAAATATCTTTTCAATGATGTATAGCACGTTCCAATTGGACTTCATTTGACCCCTACCCTCAAAGGATTTATGGTTGAAAGTCAAATTCCCAATTTGGTTCCCATCTCTTCTTTTGATCATAACTTATGCAAATCAAGTTTAAATGAACAATGAGAGGGCAATTTAAGCATCTATGCTTCAAGACCTTTCTAATGGTGTCCTAGGGGGGTAATTTGGTGCTTGTTTGCCTTTCCAACCAAAACTCTAAACATTCACAATTCCCAAATGATTGCAATTCCCAAAGTGGGAATGCATTTTAGGAGTCATTGCGCTTCGTCCCTTGCACTCTCCCCCATTTGTGAGAGTGTGTTTCACACCTAAACACACTCTCGGCCTCATGGGCATTTCCCTTCACATTTAGTCACAAACCCAATGATAGGGTTGTGACAAATATTAATTCTTTTTAAATGGGTTTCAACATTTTTTTTATGGTGGACTTCAACTTTGATGGACTTGAAATGTAGTTCAGTTTTGATGAACTCGAGACTTTCTTTGATCACTACTAGAAAACATGGTCCCAATCCATTATGCATTTCCACCCAAATTAGGCTAAGTGGAAAGGAGATCATCCAAACCATTAACTTGTGGTTGTTTGGTGGACTATTTTCACTTGAATGTGTGCATAGTGAATTATTAATGGATTTCATATGAATTTTTAATGAATTCATAATGGATTTATAGTAGAAATCGGTGGACTTTAATGGATGGGAATTGTGCATGGTGGAATCATATTGGAAACCTTGTTGCATATTCCATATCACTGATGATTTCCACTAAGAATGCACATGGGTGGAAATGGGTCTTTCCCACTCAATGTTGGGTGCAATGTTGAGTGGATTAGGGCCATGTTTTTGACTAGTGGATGGATTTGAAACTTAATTTTAACTTTGATGGATTTGTGATTTATAATTTGCAAAATTTAGAGTTCATAAGTTGAGTTACCATGATTTTTTTCGTATGTTCATTTTTCATTGTCGTTTGTTTTTGAATTTTTTTGAATAAATGAATTCACATTGTCATCTCTTGAGTTGTCATTGTTTTTGGTTTTGTATTAACTTTTTTTTGTCTTATTTTGTTTTTTTTTGAATTTTAGGGTGTAGGACTTTAAGGAAAAAATTGAAATTGTAGAAAGATTTTTTTTTAAATGAAAAGAAAAACTCAATTAAAGGGGAAAAAAAGTCAATAAAAGAAAAAAATGAATTGAAAATTTGAAAAACATTAACTTATGAATTTTGTAAAACATTGTGAAAAATTATGCTTCAAAACCAACCAAAATACTCAAAGAGAACAAATTTCCCATACTTTATGGTCCTCCAAAGCATTCACAATTTTGATCACAACTACCTTTCAATCCAATTTTGATCCTTGCTTTAGACCCACCTTGACATTATTGTATGATTTCTTCTCAAGAACTTGTTCAAATCTTACCTTGTTTCTATCAATTCTCCTCATCATCATTTGTTGAAATCATATAAATTTTGGTTCACATATTGAGCCTTTAAAGACAACTTTAACAAAGTTTAATTTATTTTTTTTCAAGCTTGGGGGTTCTTGGCATATTAAGGTGTTCATTTTCTGGTGTCACA
>Ga0116231_10007122_pt1 | contig 20764 bp, 19 predicted proteins | sample S1TSphgellanicum_2_FD_89695 | JGI IMG/M metagenome (GOLD analysis project Ga0116231, IMG submission 89695) | Host-associated microbial communities from peat moss isolated from Minnesota, USA - S1T2_Fd - Sphagnum magellanicum MG | ecosystem: Host-associated > Plants > Peat moss > Unclassified...
CGCCGAGCCAGAGCGGCGGCTCATTGGGCAGTGCGAAATACAGCAGGATCGCGGCGCCGGTGGCGACCGGGCAGAGCAGGATAAACCGGCCGCGCTCGGCGGCGATCCAGTTGGCGAGAGATGCGTGCACCGGCAACCTATGGTTGTTGCGGTGGCGTAAGGCAAGCGATCCCTTTGTCTCGAAGAAAAGCGCCGCCAAAAGATTTTTATTTACTCTGGGGCGGTGCTGGTGGGACCGCGATAGCCCGGCAGAATCAAAAGTTTTTTTGCTGCTTTTTTTTCAAAAAAAGCAGTGCTTGCTTCCTTCCCTCAGCGTGCCGGTGCTAGAGCCGCCGGCATGACTGTAAGAACCAGGTTTGCCCCCTCCCCTACCGGCCTATTGCATATTGGCGGTGTGCGCACGGCTTTGTTTAATTATTTGTTCGCCCGGCACATGGGTGGGGCGTTTTTGCTCAGGATTGAGGATACCGACAAGGCGCGCAGCACGCAGCAAGCGGTGCAGGTGATTTTGGAGGGGTTGGACTGGCTCGGGCTGGGGCATGACGGGCAGACGATTTTCCAGTCCAGCCGGGAGGCGCGGCATGTGGCGGTTGCGCATGAGATGCTGGCCGCCGGGAAGGCGTATTATTGCTATGCGACGCCCGATGAGCTGCGGGAGATGCGCGAGAAGGCGCAGGCTGAGGGCCGGCCGCCGCGTTATGATGGGCGCTGGCGCGACCGCGACCCCGCCGAGGCGCCGGCCGGGGTGAAGCCCGCGATAAGGCTGCGGGCGCCGCGCGAGGGCGAGACGATTGTGGATGATCTGGTGCAGGGGCCGGTGCGGGTGGCCAATGCGGAGCTGGACGATATGATCATTCTACGCTCGGACGGGACGCCGACCTATCTGCATGCGGTGGTGGTGGATGACCATGACATGGAGATTACCCATGTGATCCGCGGCGACGACCATTTGACCAACACGTTTCGGCAAATTCAGATTTTTAAAGCGATGGATTGGGCGCTGCCGAATTTTGCGCATATTCCGCTGATTCATGGTGCGGATGGGGCGAAGCTTTCCAAACGGCATGGGGCGGTGAGCGTGCTGGAGTTCCGCGAGCAGGGGTTTTTGCCGGAGGCGTTGTGCAATTATTTGCTGCGGTTGGGCTGGGGCCATGGCGATGCGGAGTTTTTGACCCGCGATGAGCAGATCAGGCTGTTCAGCCTGGAGGGTGTGGGGCGGGCGGCGAGCCGGATGGATTATGCCAAGCTGACGCATTTGAACGGGATGTGGCTGCGCCAGGCTGATGATGCGCGGCTGGCGGCCGAGGTGGCGGCGCGGCTGGCGGCGAGGGGTTTGGCGGTGGATGAGGCGGCGCAGGCGCGGATTTTGACGCTGATGCCGGGGCTGAAAGAGCGCGCGAAGACTCTGGTGGAATTGGCTGACTCTGCGGTATTTTTGGTGGCGAAATTGCCGCTGGATTTTGAGCCCAAGGCGATGGCGCTGCTGACCGGCGAGGCGAAGGCGATGCTCGGGCGGCTGGTGCCGGTGCTGGCGGAGAGCGTGTTTGAGACGGCGGCTTTGGACGCCGCGTTGCGGCGGTTTGCCGAAGCGGAGGGGCGCAAATTGGGCCAGGTGGCGCAGCCGCTGCGCGCGGCGCTGACCGGGAGCACGATGAGCCCGGGGATTGACGCGACGCTGGCGGCTTTGGGTCGGGAGGAGAGTTTGTCGCGGATTGGGGATGTGGTGGGGTGGTAGAGGCTGATCGTGCCGATCATCGCAAAGAAATTCTGAACTGCAATTCGATCTCCAATTTCCGACTTGTCAAAGGACTTATGGTTTAGTTAGTCGAGCAAATTCATCAATCGCAATTTCCAAAGCGCTTTGCGCAATCTCCCAATCGTTTTTTGCAGATATAGCCGGTAGATCCAAATCAGAGAGTGAGATGATTACAGGTGGTCTGCTTGCCAATGATTGAAGTCGGAACCTCGCATCACTCAGATAGTAGTTGAAGGTCCATTCTCTAGCGCTTCGGTCTTGTGGGTATCCGATGGTATTGTTTGATATTAGTGCGCCCAAGAATGTTGTGACGTCTACCATTTGCTCCTCTGTATCTCCCGTGAGGTCGCTTAGAAAGACTGCTCTCCATAATGAAAATGCGATCCCGGCCAGTTCCTGAGATATCTGTGCATAAACAACATTCGAATTTATTACGCTCTCATTCTCCGATATCGCAATGAATAAACGGAGTGTTGCCTGCTGATTTTTGGATCGATTATCAACAAGCCATTTTAGGTGCTTTTCACTTCTGTCATCTTTACGAGCCACTTTTGACGCCTGCCTTTCCTTTCGAAGCGGCCAAATCAATTTGATTAAAAACCCACAAATCAACTGCTTTGCGGCATTTTTTCATAGCCTTGCTGGGTCAGCTCAATTCCCCCTCCCTTTTGCCTTATCCAACCTTTCGTGGAAGCGAACTCCAGTCCCTCCTGAAGGTCGCTCATCTCCCAGCGCCTCCGTGCTCCTACCGCGATGAAATTATTAACCCGCAGCACGTGACCTGGCCGGGCCCGAAAATGCGAAAATACCTCTAGCACCTTATTAGCATTGTCTTCTCGTGTTGGCAGAACGGCCATTACTGTTCCTTTCAACTCAAAGATTTAACCATTTCACGGATTATTCTTAGAACTGGCATATATTTTTAGCGGATTTTTAGCTCTTTTGCATCCCCACTGCTGCTGATGGCAAGCTCCCTCGGCACAGCAAGCTTTATACGCCAAGTCAGCTCATAATCATTCGAAAAATCAAAGCTCGATTCAAGATCCAAAAGAGAAATTGAAACTTAGATAGATTAAATAGCAAAAATTTTTGCGGAGCTTTTTTTAAAAAGCGACCGCTTGCTTTCTTAAAAATTTGCCACTGTGCAGGCGTTGCCGGCGGCGGAGACTTCGGCGCAGAAGCGGGCGGCGTCGGCTTTGGTGGGAAAGCCTCCGGTGCGCAGGCGGTAGAAATTTTTGCCGTTGACGGAGACGGGTTGGATTTCGGGTTCGCGGCCGGCGAACAGGCTGGGGGCGCTGGCGGTGATGGTGCGCCAGGCGCGTTCGGCGTCGTCCGGGGAGTCGAGCGCGCCGAGTTGCACGCTGTCACCGCTCGCGGGGGCGGCGGCGGGCGGTGGTGATGCCGCCGGGGGGGCCGGCGTGCCGGGGGTTGAGGAGGAGAGCGCGCCAGGGATGGGGGATGGGCCGGTATAGGCGGCGTTGGCGTCCGCCGGCACGGCGGCAGGTGCCGGAGGTGCGGCGGCGGGCGGTGGGGCACTGGCGGCCATCAATGGCTGGGGCGCGGTGGCGGGCGCTGGTGGCGCGGCCACGGTCGTGACCGGGGTGACCGTCGCCACGGCCTCGGTAGGGGCGGGCGGCGGCGGCGCGGGGGCGGCCTGGGACTGGGCGATGACGGCCGAGAAGCCGGCCATGGCGCTCACCACCTGGTCGGGCGAGAGATCGACGCTGAGCACGCTGCGGGCCTCGTCATCCCGGCCGGAGGCGACCAAAGCGGCGGCGTAATCCTCGCGGATTTTGGGGGTGGCTTGCGGGCTGGTGGCGAGCGGCCCCAGATATTGCAGCGCCGCCGGGCCATTGCCGGAGAGGGCGAGCGAGAGGCCGAGATTGACCTCCGCCGCGGTGAGGCCTGGGTCGGCCAGCAGCGCCTTGCGGTAGGGATCGACCGCGCCGGCGAAATTGCCTTGCAGGTCGCGCGCGATGCCGAGGTCGTTCAGCGCCTTGGCGTTGCCGGGATCGTCCGCCACGGCCTGCTCGAACGCGGCTTCGGCGGCGGCGGGGTCGGTTTTGAGCAGGCAGCGGCCGAGGCCGGTTTCAGCCTCGGTGGCTTTCGGGTTCGTCTGCAGGGCGAGCTGGTAGGCGGCAGAGGCGGCAGGGCAGCGGCCGAGGGCGTAATAGGCGTCGCCCTCATGCTCCAGCGCGTCCACATTGCCAGGGTCGGAGGCCAGCACCGATTGCGAGACCGAGAGCGCCATGTTGGGATCCCCGCCGGCGATGGCGGCATCCGCCACGTTGAGCGTATCGGTCCCGACCGGGGACACGGCGCCGTTATCGGCGGTGGTTTGGGTCTGCGCGCAGGCCGCGAGCAGGAGAGCCGAAAATAACGCGGCTCGCGCGGAAAAATTCATATGTCGTCCTACTTTCCGCCGTGCATAGTCTTCATGACGTTAATAATGGCAGGTCCAGCAACGACCAGGAAGACGCATGGCAGGATGAAAAGGATCATCGGCACGGTCATCAGGGTCGGCAGGCGGCCGGCGCGCTCCTCGAAAGCCACCAAGGCTTCCTGGCGCAATTCGGCGGAGAGCGAACGCAAGGCCTGGTTGAGCGGGGTGCCATATTGCAGGGATTGCGCGAGCGTGGTGGCGAGGCGCTTTAGGGTATCGAGCCCGGTGCGGGTGCCCAGCGATTCCATTGCGCTGCGCATGTCCGAGCCGATTTGCAGCTCCTTGGAGGTTTGCGTCAGCTCCATCGAGAGGGCGGGGTTGAGGATCACCATCTCCTGGCTGACGCGCTGCAGCCCGGCTTCCAGCGCCAGGCCGGCATCCGAGCAGATCACCAGCATGTCCAGCGCGTCGGCGACGCCGGCTTCCACCTGTTTCAGATGTTTTTTGCGGATATTGGTGGCGATGATTTCCGGCAGCAGCATGCCGAGCATGATGCCGCCGCCGACGCGCAACGTGACCATCAGCACGCTGGAGCCGAGTGCCGCGAGGCCGAAATAGGCGATGACCGGCACGATAAGGGCGAGGCCGATTTTGGCGCCGATGAACAGGCCAAGGCCGCGGCCACCGCGGAAGCCGGCCCCCTCCAGCGTGGCGGTCATTTCCGAGAGGGTTTTACGGGACAGCATGCCGCTGCGCGCGATCAGCATGCCAAAGCCCGAGACAAAGCGCAGAAACCCGTTGCCGGTGATTTTTGGCGCGTCGGCCTGCGCGACCTCACCGCCGGAGGTGACGAGCTCGATACGATTGGCGAGGCGGCCGGCGCGGATGAATTCGGCGAACAGGAAATAGCCGGCGACCACCACAAGCACCACCATGAACGCGGCACCGCCGAGAATGTAGGAAATGGGCATCTGCGGGTTACTTCAGGACGTTGCTGATCATGTACTGGATGATCCCCATGCCGATCGCCATCAGCAGGATCGCCAGGCCCAGCACCGATTGGCCGCTCGGCGTGGTGAAGAGCAGCACCATATAGGCGCGCTGCATGAAGAACAAGGCGACACCGGCGATGAAGGGCAGCACGGCGAGGATCATCGCGCTGGTGCGTGCCTCGGCGGTCAGCGCAAAGCCGCGCGCCTTCAGGCCGACGCGTTTGCGGATCACCTCGGCCAGGGTTTCCAGCGTTTGCGTGATGCCGCCGCCGGAGCGCGCCTGCAACGACAAGGCGGTCGAGAAAAACTGGTATTCGGTCAGCTTGATGCGCAGCGAGAGCTCACGCAGCGCGATGTCCAGCGGAATGCCGATCGAGACCTTGTCGGCCAGGATGGTGAATTCGGATTTGGTGGGCTCCAGCGCGTCACGCGCCACGCTGCGCAACGCCTCGCCCATCGGGATGCCGACGCGCACGCAGCGCACGATGGTGCTGAGCGCATCGGGGAATTGCTCCAGCAGCTTGGCGTTACGCTTATTGGTGAACCAGTTGAAGGTGAATTGCGTGAGCAGCAGCCAGAATAACGGCGTGCCGACATAAAACAGCGCGTAGACCAGCACCAGATGTTTCGAGAGCGGATGATAGGCGAGATAAATGATGATTAAATCGACGATCAGGGTGAGCGGGGGCACCAGCCACCATTTGATCGGATAGGTCTCCGCCTGGCGCAGATCGACCCCGATGAAGCTGGCGGCTTTTTCGCGCATGATTTCGCCGCGCGTGACGGTGCGGCTGAGGCTCATCTGCTCGTCCAGCGGGTTGGCCGCACGGGCGACCGGGACCACCGCGTCCTGGAGCCGCGCCTTGAAGCGTTTTTCGCGTTCGGCCGCCTTCATCACGGCACTCAGCGCCACCATGGCGAGCACCAGCAGGATGATGATGACGGCAAGCAGAGCCAGCAGCTCGTTGACGATCAATGCGCTTCCTCCAGCGCGGTATTCCAGGCGCGGTCGAGGCCGAAATATTGCAGCCGCTCGTTGAAGGAGGAGCGGATGCGGCTGACCTCGTAGCGGCCGATCAGGCGGCCGGTCGCGGTCTCGCCGGTGACCTCGAATTTGAAAATATCGTTCAAAAGTTGCGTTTCGCCTTCAATGCCGGCGATTTCGGTCACCTGGGTGACGCGCCTGCCGCCATCGCGCTGACGCTCGACCTGCACGATGAGATTAACGGCGGCGACCACCTGGGTGCGGATCGCTTTGGGTGAGAGGCCCATCGAGGACATCTGCACCATGTTTTCGATACGCGCCAAGGCGTCGCGCGTGTTGTTGGCGTGGATGGTGGACATTGAGCCGTCATGGCCGGTGTTCATGGCCTGCAGCATGTCGAACGCCTCGGCGCCGCGGACCTCGCCGATGATGATGCGGTCTGGGCGCATACGCAGCGCGTTGCGGACCAGGTCGCGGGCATTGACCTCGCCCTTGCCCTCCAGGCTGGCGGGGCGGGTTTCCAGCCGCACGATATGCGGCTGCTGGAGCTGCAGCTCGGCGGCGTCCTCCACCGTCACAATGCGCTCGGAGGGGTCGATGAAGCGGCTCATGGCGTTCATCATGGTGGTTTTGCCCGAGCCGGTGCCGCCGGAGACGATGATGTTGAGCCGGGTGCGGGCGGCGATTTCCAGCACGCGCGCGATCGGCGGGGTGAGCGAGCCGTAGCCGATGAGCTTTTCAAAATCGATCGGTTTTTTGGAGAATTTACGGATCGAGATCGAGGGACCGTCGATCGCCAGCGGGGGCAGGATGATGTTGACGCGGGAGCCGTCTTTCAGGCGGGCGTCGCACATCGGGCTGGCTTCATCGACGCGCCGGCCGACCGAGGCGGCGATGCGCTGGCAGATATTGGTCAAATGCGCCCAGTCGCGGAAGCGCACGGGCACCTGCGCGAGTTTGCCGCCGCGCTCCACGAAAGTGTGCTCGGGGCCGTTGACCATGATGTCGTTGATGGTGTCGTCCAGCAGCAGCGGCTCCAGGGGGCCGAGGCCCAGCATGTCGTCCACCAGCTCGGTGGCGAGGCTGCGCTGTTCGCGGCCATTGAGCTGCACGCGGCGCTCGGTCGCCAGGTCGGAGATCAGGCGCTCGACCTCGATCAGCAGGCGCTCAGGCGCCAGCGAGGCGACCGCGGTCGCGTCCATCCGGGTCAGGCAGAGATTGCGCAGCTCGGTGATTTCGGCGCGGGTGGTGAGGGCGGCGGCGTTGGCGGCGGCGGCGGCGATGGTGGCGTTGGCCGCGACATCGGCGGCGGTGCGGCGTGCGGCCTCGGAATTGACCGTCTGTACCGGTGCGGCGGCCGGCGCAGCGGCAGCGGCCGCCAACGCCGCGTTTTGCTCCTCAAGGCGGCGGCGGCCGAACACGGGCATTGTCGCGTCGGACATTGGCGGTCAGCTCTTTTGCAAGCGGAGCATCTTGAACAGCCCGAGCGCCGGTTTGGGCACCGGGGCGCCGCCGGGCGCATCGTCCCGGCTGCCGACGAAGCCGATTTCGCGGGACAGATCGATGATCGCCTGGCGGAACGGGCCGCGGATCGCGATCGCGGGTTCACCGAAGCTGGCACTTTCGTTCAATTGCTTGGGGATGTCGGGGATCACGACGTCGAGCTTGACCTTCAACGCGTCCTCGATCTGCTTACGGGTGAGGCCGCCGGGGCGGCCCTGGCGGTTGAGCACGATGGTTGGGCTTTGCGGCTGCCAGGGGCCGTTGGGCAGGCCGAGCAAGCGCAACGTATCCCGCACGCTGGCGAGCGAGGGGTCCATGATGATGACGCGGTGATGCGCGTATTCGATCAGCTCACGGTTGCAGGACATCGGCAGGAAGGGCACATCTTCAACAATAAAATTATAGCGGACGCGCAATGTCTCGATCAAGCGTCTTGCGGCCCCGGGGGCGTAGTTGAGCGGATCGTTTAGTTTTTCCTCCGAAGCCAGCACGTGCAGGCGCTCGGAAACCGGCTGAGCGGCGCGTTCGACGAAGAGCGGGTCGATCCGGTCCGGGGTTTCCAGCGCCATGCGCAGACCGGGGCCGGTTTTGCCGCCGAGCAGCAGCGCGCCCGAACCCATATGCAGATCGGATTCCAGGAACACGGTGTGGCGCTTGGCCATGACGCCAAGCAACCAGGCGAGATTGCCGGCAATGGTGGTGGCGCCAACGCCGCCGCGGGCACCCATGACGGCGATCACGCGGCCGCCGCGCGTGGCGTCCTGCCCGATGGTTTTGCGGGTGATCAGCGGTGCAAAATGCCGGGCGACCGCCTCACGCGTGATCGGCTTGAAGATATACTCCATCACGCCCATGCCGCGGGTGATGTGGCGGTAGAAATCGACGTCGTCAGTATCGCCGATCACCAGCACGCGCACGCCGGGCTCGACCACGTCGGAAAGTTCGCCAAGCGCGTGCAAAGGCTGATCCTCGCCCGCGATGTCGACGATTAAAACTTCAGGAGTTTGCAGTTTTGACATTGCCGAGATGGCGTTGCGCACGGTGCCGCGGCGGACATCCATGCCATTGGCCACGAGGTCGCCGAGGCCATCACGCAGGACCTGTTCGGTTGCGGGATCGCCCAGAAAAGCAAGTACGGTCAGCCGGTCGGGCCGGCTCATCATTCCACCATCGGACATCGTTGCGCGAACCCCGTCCTGGTTCATAAAGAACCCCCTACGTGTATGATCTTCAATGAATTTTGCGTCATCGTCAATTACCCGATGAGGACTGGACGACGACCGCCGGGGTCTGCAGCCCCTTGGCGGTGCCAGCACCGCTGGGACCGAGTGCGAGATCCAGCGCCGCCGAAGCCGCCACACCGTTTGAAGTGGCACTGCCCTGGCCGCTGATCAGGTCGGCGGGGTTGGCCGCCTGCTGGGCGATGGTCTCATTCGAGGCGTTGGTCGCCACCCAATTGCCAGGGCGCTGCATCGGATCCAGCGCGCCAGCGCAGCCGCTCAACAGCATCGCCGCGCCAAACAGACAGAAAATTGCACGGGGCATGGTCATATCGCCTCTCATTGCACCATGAATCCGGCATCGCCTGGGATCGTCGTGCTCGCGGAATCGGTACCGTTATCACGCAGCAGCAACAGCCGCTGCAAATCATTCGGCGGAGTCCAGCCATCATCAGGCGAGGCCAATAGGCCGGGTTGGTTGACCGGCTGCACCAGATAGGGGGTAACGGTGATCACCAGCTCCTGCTGCTGACGCTGGAAGGAATCACCGCGGAACAGCGCGCCGAGCAGCGGCACCTCGCCCAGCCCGGGGACGCCGTTATCGGTCTGCTGCGTGGTGTCCTCCAGCAGCCCCGCGATCGCCATGCCCTGGCCGGAGCCGAGGATCACGGTGGTGGAGGCGGTGGTGACGGTGAGCGAGGGGATGACGATGGCGGCGTTGCTGTCGCTGGACGTTAAGATCGCGGAGTTGGCCGAGCTGATCTGGCTGATTTCGGGCGCCACCTGCAGCGCGATGCGGCCATCGGCGAACACGGTGGGGGTGAAGGTCAGCAGCACGCCGTAGTTTTTATAGTCGACGGTAACCGTGTTATTCTGCGAGCTGACCGGGACCGGAAATTGGCCGCCGACCTGGAAGCTGGCCTGGGTGCCGCTCAGCGTCGTCAACGTCGGCTCCGCCAGGACATGGGCGAGGTTATCGGAGGCCAGCGCGTCGATCACGCCCTGGAAGGTGCCGCCGGGAAAGGTGACGCCGAGATCGCCAGGCGTGGTGCCGGTGATCGAGGGCGAGCTGGAGCCGGTGGCGCCGGCCAGCAGGAATTTGCCGACGCTGATGCTGCTGGTGCCGACCGAACTCCAATCAATCCCGAGCTGGCGGGTGATCGAACGCGACATCGAGGCAATGCGGACTTTGAGCTCGACCTGGATCGGCTCACGCACCTCGAGATCGTTGATGGCGTTGCCGCCAGGTGCGACCAGGCGGGCTTGGTTCATCACGTCATTGGCTTCGGCCGGCGTGTTGACGGTGCCGCGCACGATCATGCCGCCAGCCTCGGATTGCGCGGTCACCCCGCTATCCGGGGCGCTGCGCGCGGCGTCGCTCTGCAGCCGGTCGCCTGGATAGCTGGAGGGGGCGACCACCACGGTATAATGCGCGATCGGGTTTCCCTCCGCGTCGGTCGCCTCGATCGTGGTCTCGCCGGGGCCGACGCCAAACACGAACAAAGCCGTGGGGCTAGCGGGCCGGACTTCAACGACGGTGGGATCAGCGGAGAAGATGTTGGAGGCCGCGTGCGGCATGTGCACCAGCTTGCCAGCCCCCTTGGTGACCGTGATCTCGCCGTAATAGGGAGCCGGCAAAGGGGGTTGGGCTGCGGGTGCGGCGGCGCCGGACTGGTCGTCCACATCCTGCGCAAAGGCCGGCGCGGCCAGCAGGCAGGAGAGCAGGAGCGCCTGCAGCGCGGTTTGTAGCGGCTTTGACATCAGAAATTATAATCCTGCGAAGTTGGCGAACCCTGGAAGACATGCACGGTGGAGAGCTGCGGCGGCTCCGGCCTGGTGTTTGCCAAAGCCGGCGAGACATCGCCCGCCCAGACCGGCTGCGGGATCGGCTGGCTCTGCGTCATGCCAGGCAGAATTTGCGCCGAATGCACAATCAGCGAGAGCTTGCCGAGATTGGTCGCGACCAGGCAGCGCGACGCCTGATCGGGTGTTACCTCCAGCGTCACCGTCTGCGCTGGCGATGCCACACCATTGGCGCTGGAGGGGCCGGTATCCTTCACCAGCTCGGTGCCGGTGGCGATCACGCGGACATCGCTGAGCACGACCTCGGTCGCGATGCTCTTATCCTCGGGCGCGCCGGCGATCGCCTGGGTCAACAGCACATCGACATTATCGCCCGGCCAGATCAGGCCATTGGCGCCTGTGATGTCATCGACGCCAACGGTAACGGCGCGCATGCCCGGCGCCAGCACCGCCGCAAGGAAGCCATGGTCGCCCGGGTGGATGACTTCGCTGTCGAGGATCGGGGCGCCCTGGGTGATGGAATTACGGACCATCGAGCCGATCAGCATTGAGCGGTTATCCGGCGTGTCGAGCTCCGCGCCCGCGGGGATCGCGCCGGCCGGGACCGGGGCGGTCATCAAATCCGAGGGCTGCAGCAAGGCGCCGCCCTGCATCAAATTCGCGGCCACCAGAATTTGCGCGGTCGGCGCTGGCGCCAAAGCCTGCTGCTGGTGCGACTGGTTGAGGATCGAATAGGCGAACAGCAGCACCGCGCCCAGGGCCACGATGAGAACGCCGAAAATGCCGATACGGAAAACCATGAGTTAACCTAACGCTGCAAAGAAAGAGGCAAGAAGGTGGATATTGCGCCGCCGGCGATGGCGCAGGCATAGGGTAGCGGCGCGCCACGGCCGATGCGCCAAGCCTCGATGCGGAGCAACCGGCGCGGCCAGCCGCCGCCGGTACGTTGTTTCGGGACCGGCACGATCCGGCAGAGGATAAGATAGACTATGGCGAGCGCGCCGCCGAACAGCACGACATGCAGCACGAAGGCGAGCTCGGTGATCAGTAATGGCGGGATCAGCAACGCCGAAGCGGCCCAGAGCTTCACATCCCCGCCGCCCATGCCGCCCAGCAACCAGACCGCGAACAGGCAAATGAAGGTGATGACACCGGCAAGCAGGCCGCCGAGCAGCGAATGATCGAGCAGACGCCAGCTGCAGCCAACCGCCAGCACCGCGAGCGAGAGCCAGTTCGGCACCGTGCGCGCGGCAAGATCGTGTAGAGCCGCGTAAATCAGCAGGCCGGATGCCAAAGCCGCGAGCGCCGTGCTCAGCATGTCTTCGGTGTTATCAGATGCTGCATTAACCAACCCCTTACGATTCCACTTCCAGTTGTCTCACCACCCCCGAACTCTTGCAGCCGATGGGGCGCAGCAGCAAATCAAACAAAAGCGACCAGATCGAAACCATCAGAGACACAAAACTGCCCCTGAATGATATCAAGTTAAGCACGGTTTAGACGCGCCGTATCAACAAAAATTTCGATAGTCGTTAAAAAAAAACACAAACGGCCGATGGCTGAGCGCCACCGGCCGTTGCGAGTCAGCACAGACTTGCCGTGCGGCCGAGTCTTAGAGTTCGGTGGCCACGCTGTTGAAGGTGTTGGAAACGTTCTTGCCGAGCGTGGTCACGGCGGTGATGATGACGACGGCGATCAGCGCGGCGATCAGCGCGTACTCAATCGCGGTCACGGCGCGCTTGTCGACGTTCAGCGCGTTGAGTTTGACGGCGAGGGCGGTGCGAATGTAGTTGGCGAGCATTGGAAAAATCCTTTCTGGTAGCGATGGACCGCCGAGGGGCCGGCGGCGGTGAGATGGCGGACGAACAAGTTAACGGGATTTTCATCTCGTCATTTGATCGCTAACCCGGCTGGGTTGCACTCAATACAGTGAAACCTTGCCGTTTTGTCAAATATTTGTCCATGGCAGCGAAAGAAAAAAATATCGAACAAGAGCGTTTTTTAAACATTATCTTATTTAATAGAATATTTAGTTAAATTTTTCTAAAAAAGACGCTTTAATGTTTAAGTTTTAAGATAAAAACGTGCTAAAGATAGATATTAATCTATAAGATCGTATTTAATTCTGATTTTTAGATGATTCATAAGGATTGCCCCAAAAATAAGACGGGCGGCACGACCTGGTCAAACGTTCGTGATGGGATATGAAACACCTGATTTTCAAAGAATTTCTGCCAACCGACATCGCCAGGATTCGGTATTTCGGGCGCTTGGGGGCGCTGCAATGGAACGCTCAACATGTCCCAACATTACGTGAAGTTAACCAAAATCCGGCCGGGTGCAGCCAAACGCCCCTCATTGCATCGCGGCGCGCTGGTAAAACATCATGCCCGGCCGGTGTCCACGAACAGCTTATTCCGAATTTTAGGCCGACATCACCGGCCGTCCTGCCAGAGCCGGATGACATTCTGTGGAATCGCTTTGCGATCCCACGCAATGCCTGAATCCGCCTCTAAAAAATATCTAGAGGGCGATTCAGGCATTAAGGCGATCCATTTCATGGATCGATTTAATCTCTTCGCGCTCTAGCAGCCGCTGCGACACGACAGGGAGGGATGGTGCGGGCGGTCGGAATCGAACCGACACTCTGTCACCAGAACCGGATTTTGAGTCCGGCGCGTCTACCAGTTCCACCACGCCCGCGTGGCGCCAGGATGTACGGGAAGCCTTGCCGGAAATCAACCGCGGCGGCCCTCAGACCTGCGTGGCCGCCGCCTTGCATGGGCGCCGAAGCTTGGCTATAGCGCCTCACCGGTCCCGAATAGCTCAGCTGGTAGAGCAAGCGACTGTTAATCGCTCGGTCGTTGGTTCGAGTCCAACTTCGGGAGCCACCCCCCTCCCCGGCTGGTTTTGTGTGTTGGCGTGCCCAGGCCCCTTAGAGAACCAAAAGTTTTTTGGTTCTTTTTTTCAAAAAAGAACCGCTTGCTTAACCTAGAAAGCCGCGCGAATCGACTGCGCGAAGGCTGACCAGTCTTGCGCGGCGCGTGCGGGTAAAGCGGGCTGCGGCTGCCGGATTGCGGCCGCAAGGGCGGTGAGGCCGGCGGCGATCGAATCCGCATCCGGCGCGCAGAGATGTGCGCGGGGCACCCCGGCCAATTGCTCGGGCAGGCCGCCAACATTGGTCGCCAGCACGTAGCGGCCGGCCGCCACGCCGAGTGCCGCGATGCCGGATTGGCTGGCCTCCCGGTAGGGCAGCACCAGCGCGTCCGCCCAGGCGATCAAGCCGGGCAGCTCGTCGTCCGCCATCCAGCGATGCTCGAGCGTGACAGATGGCAACGCCCGTAAGCGGCCGAGCTCTGCCGAAGGCGGGCCGTCCCCGCAGACCCGGACCTCGAAGGGCTGCGCGGGGCCGAGCAGCCCGAGCGCGTCGGCCAGCAGATCGAGGCCCTTATAGGGCAGCAGCCGGCCGAAGCAGAGCAGCCGCGGCCGGCCGCCATGGGCGAGCGGCGGTGGCGCAGGGGAAAAACTGATCGGCGGGTGCCAGAGTTTTTGGAGCCGCTGGGCGCCGGCGCCAAAGCCTTGGGCGCGCAGATTTCCCTCAACATGGCTGGTGAGCGGGAACAAAATATGCGCGCCGCGCAGCAGGGCGTTCTGGCGTAAAAAACGGAAATGCAGCGCCTCACCGGGATGCGCCGTCGCGTCGTGCACGATCACCGCGTAGGGGATACGCAATTGCCGCAGCGCGGTGACCATCCGCTGATCCAGCAAGGCGGGCATCGCGCAGATGGCGATATCGGGCGCGCATTCGCGCAAATGCCGCAGCGTGCGGCCGCGCAGAAAGGGGCTGATGAGCAGCTGCGCCGCGTAGCCGAGCTTGCCGCCATAGGTCGGCTCCCGCCAGTCGCAATCCGGCGGGTTGGCGCTGGAAAAAATCTCGGCCCCGGCGGCAAGCGATAGCGATGGGGTGACGCCCTGGCTCTGCGCCCAGCCTTGCGCCAGCCTTACCGCGAATAACGGCCCGGCGCCGCGCCGGCCCCAATGCCAGATCAGCGGCTTCATGCGATGCCGTTGGCGGCAAGCGCCGCGTAGAGCGGCTCGGCACCCAAAACGCGGCGTGCATGCCCCTGCCCGGCCAGGCCAAGTGCGCGGCGGCCGGCGGTGTCGGCCGCCAATACGCGCATGCGGTCGGCGGCGTCCTCCACCTTAGGCTCCGCCCATAGAGCTTTCGGCAAATCATACACGCCGCGCGGGTCGTTCACCGGAACCAGCCGGTAGGCGACCAAAGAAGCCGTCTCCGGCGTCATGAAATCGAGATTGCCGGACCAGCCGGTGGCGACCACCGGCACGCCGAGCAGCATGGCGGTGGCCGGGATCAGGCCAAACCCCTCGGCGCGGTGCAGCGAGAGCACAAGATCAGCCGCGCGGATCAGGCCACGCAGCTCCGGCTCGGCGCAGTCATCGAGGCGCAGGGTGATGTTGCGGGTATCGCCGATGGCGGCGCGGATTTCGGCGAGGTCCTGCTGGTAGGCGGCCGTGCCGGAGATTTTGAGCACAAAGAGATGATCCGGGCTGTCCCCGAAGGCGGCGCGGAAGGCGGCGATGGCGCCAAGTGGGTTTTTGCGCACAGCGCTTGAGGCGAGGTTGAAGATGGTGAGCACGATAAAGACGTCCGCCGGCAGGCCAAACGCGGCGCGGCTGCCCGCGACCGGCATCTCCACCGCCGCCAGCGGGTGCGGCACCACGCGGACCCGGCCGGGCGCCGCGGCCTCAAACGCGTCCGCGCAGAATTGCGAGGGCGCCCAGATTTCATGCGCGAACGCGGCACCTTTAGTCCAGGATTTTGGCAGGCTTGGCAGCTCCCACGCCCAATGCGCGATCACGCGCCTTCCGGCCAGCACATTGCGCGGCAGGCGCAGCAAACCCACAGGAAGAATATTGCCGTTCACCACGGCCAGCACCGCAGCGCCTGGCGGCAACGGCGTGCGATTGACCGGCACGACGCTCGGCAACCCAAGCGGCACCAGCCCGCGCGCCAGGCCCTGCGCGGCGATGACATCGTGCAGCAGGCGGGTGCTCTCCGCCAGGCCGTTGGCGCCGGCGATGTCCCCCGCCACCACCACGCCGTTGCTGCGCGGCGGCGGCACAGTGTCCGGCCGGGCGGCGAGGCGCGCCGCGACACCCGTCATCGCCGCGCGACGGAAATTTTTGGGCAGCAGGCGCCAGGCGGCGTGGGCGAGGGATTTCATGCGGCGGTCTCGGTCGAGTGACGGCAAGCAAGCGGCGCTTTTTTATAAAAAAGCGCGCAAAAAATTTTTGACTCCGCTGGGGCATTGCGGGTGGGACCGCGATAGCCCGAAGGAGTCAAAAGTTTTTTTGCTTCTTTTTTTTCAAAAAAAGAAGCGCTTGCCTGACCGCCTATGACCATCCCCGGCAATATTGGCTGACATAGGGCGCGAACTGGCTGCGCATGGAGTCCAGGCTGAGGTCGAACGGGTCCAGCGAATAGGGCGCGTGGCGGGCATAGCCGCCGCGCGGGCGGGCGGTGATGCGGGCCTGCATGGCGGTTTGTGCGGCGGATGTCAGGGGCAGGTCGAATTGCTGGTAGAGCTGGGTGATGGCGGCGAGCGGGGCGCTGGTGAGGTCGTCGTAATGCACGTGGAATTTGCGTACGGCCGGAATGTCTGTGCGCTGGTCGAATTCCAGCAGCAGATTGGCGCCCTCGATCCAGCGGGCGCCGACCTGCGCGCCGATTTCCGCGGCGTCCGGGTGCTTCAGGAAGGGTGTGCGCAGAATCTCGGTGAGGCGGGCAACCGAGCCGAGCACCGCGATCGGGTCCCGGTGCACGATGACGAAGCGCGCATCCGGATAGGTTTCCAGGATCGCGTCGAGCGTGAAAGTATGGTCCGGGCATTTCAGCACCCAGCGCGCGGCGGCGCCGTCTTGCAAAAATTGCAGGAAACGCCGGTGGAAGGCGAAAGCCTGGGCGTGGCCATGCGCCTCGAGCCAACTGAGGTAGCGCGGCACGCGGAACGTGGTGTCGAACCGCAAGGACTGGAACACATGCGCGGTGATCTCGGTACATTCCTGCGGGCTATCGCCGTCGATCGGGTGCAGGTCGAGAAAGCCTGGCGCCAGGCCTTCAAAAATGCGCAATTGCCGGTTGACGCTGCGGACCCGCTTGTCACTGGCGGGTTTGAAGTTTTTCGGCCGCGGGCCAGGATAGATGGTCTGCCAGGCGCGCGGCACGGCATTATCAGGGTCTTCGGCCAGCAGCGCGTGCAAAAAGCTGGTGCCGCTGCGCGGCAGGCCGAGAATGAAGATCGGCGCCATGATGGGGGCGGTGCCAAGCGCCGGACGGCTTTCATGCGCGCGCGCGATGTGGTCCGCGTTGCGCAGCAGGCGCAGCATGTCCCAGCGCAGCGAAAGCTGGCCGAAATAGCTTAGAGGTGAATCCACCTCGATAGCGCTGATCAGCTCACCAAGCGCCATGCGGGCATCCGCCGATGGCGTCACCCCGGCGGCGCGGATCAACTTTTCGGCCGCGATATCCGGCCATAGAGATTTTGGCACGGCGGAATCCGCCACACGGAAGAGCGTTTCAAGCGCCTGGTAGGGCCAACCCATGGTTTTTGAACCGATACTTGGTTTCAGAGGATTTTTCGCGCGCGCAATCATTATAGACAGAACCAGCCGTATAGACAGAACCAGCCGTTTTGAAAAACCCGGCAGAATGACTGCCCTTGACGGGGAACGCAACAAAACCGCGGCGCCGCCAAGGGGAGGAGGATTCCGCTACGATTTTTTACAAAAAAACCAAACGTTTTTAGGTGAAGGCAAGGCAAGCAGTTACTTTTTTGAAAAAAAGCAACCAAAAAACTTTTATAACTTTAGACCGTGGTTGTGAAACCAGCGCTGCCTAAATGCGGCTTGCGCTCGATCAGCTCGATTTTGTAGCCGTTCGGATCATCGATGAACGCGATCACGGTGGTGCCGAATTTCACCGGGCCTGGCTCGCGGGAGATGGTCACCCCGGCAGCGCGGAGCTTGTCGCAGGTGGCGTAAATATCCGGCACGCCGAGCGCGAGATGGCCGAACGAGGTGCCGAGCTCGTAATCATCGACGCCGTAATTATAGGTGAGCTCGAGGACCGTATGGTCTTTCTCACCACCATAGCCGACGAACACCAAGGTGTATTTGCCGGCCGGCACATCGGTGCGGCGCAGCTCTTTCATGCCCAGCAGCTCGGTGTAGAATTTCACGCTTTCATCGAGGTTTTTCACACGCAGCATGGTGTGCAGGTAGCTGAAAGTCTCGCTCATCGGATGGTCTCTCCTGGTTGCGCCGGCACGCCGATAAGGAAGATGTTTGCCTCGTCAGCCACGCGGATCATGGTGTCTCTATCGGTTAAGATAGTGCCGCCGGCCTCGAATGCCACTCCCCTTAGGCCAGCATTCCTGGCATGCTGGATGGTCGCGGGGCCGATTGTGGGCAAATCGGCGCGGCGCTCCTGGCCAGGCTTGGCGAGTTTTATCAAGACGCCGGCCGGACCGGGGCGGGACACGCTGGCGATGCGGGCGAGCATCGCGTCCGTACCCTCCACAGCTTCCACCGCGAGCACGATGCCCTGCTGCACGACGCAAGCCTGGCCGATATCGGCCGGGCCGATCAACCGCAGCACCTCAATGCCGCGCTGCACATCCGCCATCGCACCGGCATCGGGTGCTGTCCGGGTAAGCAGGCCGGGCGGGCCCAATACGTCCCCCACCACCTCATGCGCGCCGAGAATGTTATAGCCCTCCTCCTCCAACACGCGCAGCACGGCGGACATCAGCCCGTCATCGCCCAGAAACGCCGCGCGGCCGATACGCGCCAGCAGCCGCGCCCCCTCCGCATCCGGCCGCAGCGAGAGGATGGAGGGGCGCTTGACCGGGCCGATGATGACGAGGTCGCGGCACCCGGCCTCGCTTAACGCCTGGCGGATGGCGCCGACCGCGCCCAGGCGGAAAAACCGGTGCGGGTACGGGGCGACCACCGCGGGCTCGGCAAAATTTTCCAGCGCTGCGATGAAGACCGGGCGGCCGGCGGCCTGCGCGGCGGCGGCGACCTGAGCGGGGAGCGGGCCACCGCCGGCGATAATGCCGAGCGGGGTGGTCATGGGAAGTGGTCGCTTTTCTGAAGAAAAGCTCCGCAAAAGACTTTTGATTCTTCTGGGGCGGTGCGCGTGGCGGGGAAGAAGCCTTGCGGCTCCGCTAGGGCGCTATCCGTGCCACACACCCGGCCCCCAGGATAAAAATTTTTTTGCTTCTTTTTTTTTAAAAAAAGAAGCGCTTGCTTACTCACTTACTCACTCTCACCCGTAGCCCGCGCCAAATTGGTGATCAGCCCGTGGCGGCTGGGGGTGGCCATGAAGTCCAGCATCTGTGTCACGTATGGGTCGGCGCCGAATTCGGCGCGGGCGTCGGCGACGCGCTCGGCGAACACGCCGGGGCCGGCGAAGATGAATTTATACGCGGCGCGGACGAGGTGGAGCTGGGCTTTATCCAGCCCGCGGCGGCGCAGGCCGATGATGTTGAGGCCGGTGAGCTGGGCGCGCGGGCCGAACACGAAGCAATAGGGTGTGACATCGGCGGTGACGCCGGTGAGGCCGCCGACCATGGCGCCGGTGCCGATGCGGACGAATTGCAGCACGGCGGCGGTGCCGCCGAGCACGGCGCGGTCCCCTACCTCGACATGGCCGCCGAGCACGACGTTGTTGGACATGATCACGCCGTCCCCCACCACGCAGTCATGCGCGACATGGACGGAGGCCATCAGCAGGCAGTCAGCGCCGACGCGGGTGACGCCGCTGCCGGTGACGGTGCCGCGATGGATGGAGCCGTGCTCGCGGATTTGGGTGCGCGGGCCGATGATGGTCTCGGTATCCTCGCCGTTATATTTGAGGTCCTGCGGGGCGAGGCCGACGGTGCAGAACGGGAAGAGCTTGGCGCCGGCGCCGATGCGGGTGCGGCCATCGATGGCGACGTGGCTGACCAGCTCGACATCGTCCTCCAGCACCACGTTCGGGCCGATGGTGCAGAACGGGCCGATTTTGACGTTGGCGCCGATGCTGGCGCCCTCGGCGATGATGGCGGTGGGGTGGATCATGTCATGGACCGGCTTCAACATTTATTCATCAGACCTTAAGGGCTGCTTTGCTCTAGTCGGGGGGGAGATACGCCGCCAGTCAATCATTGTTTCGGACTATGTCTGGCTAATGCGTTGTTCCTGAAAGATTAGGCAGGTTTAACGTTATCCATGATCATTGCCGTGATCAGGGCCTCGGCAACCACGGCGCCATCAACGCGGGCGACTCCGTTGAAGCGCCAGACATTGCCGCGGCGGCGGTCCTTGGCGACGGTGAGGCGGAGCTGGTCGCCGGGGGTGACCGGCTTGCGGAATTTCGCACTCTCGACCGACATGAAATACACGATCGGCACGCCGGCATCGGGGCCGAGTGTAGAGATGACCAGCCCTGCGGCGGTTTGCGCCATACTCTCGATGATCAGCACGCCGGGCATCACCGGATGGCCGGGGAAATGGCCTTGGAAGAACTCCTCGTTCACCGTGACGTTTTTGATGCCGATGGCGGAATGATCGTGGCGCACATCCACCAACCTGTCGATCAGCAAAAACGGGTAGCGGTGCGGGATCATGTTCAGCAACTGCCGGGTTTCGATCAGCGCGACGTCGATCGGCGGCAGTGGGGGAGTGGTGTCGTCCATGGGTTCAGGCACCTGGTTTGGCTTGTTTGCGGCCGGATTGGGCCAGTTTGCGGAGGGTTATAACCTCCCGGAAGAAGCTTTTGACGTTTTGCGCGGGCGCGCCCAGCACTTCCTCGCCGGCCGGAACGTCGCTCATCACGCCTGATTGCGCGCCGATGCGGGCGCGATCGCCGATGGTGAGGTGGCCGGTGAGGCCGGCCTGGGCCGCGACCATGACGCCGGCGCCGAGCGTGGTGGAGCCGGAGATGCCGGCCTGCGCGACGATGACCGAATGCGCGCCGATATTCACGTTATGGCCGAGCTGCACGAGGTTATCGACATGCACGCCGGGGCCGATGATCGTGTCCTGCGCGGAGCCGCG
>Ga0116231_10007124_pt1 | contig 20763 bp, 18 predicted proteins | sample S1TSphgellanicum_2_FD_89695 | JGI IMG/M metagenome (GOLD analysis project Ga0116231, IMG submission 89695) | Host-associated microbial communities from peat moss isolated from Minnesota, USA - S1T2_Fd - Sphagnum magellanicum MG | ecosystem: Host-associated > Plants > Peat moss > Unclassified...
CAGCGCATCGTACGCATCGCCGCATCGGTATGGGCTAGCGTAAAGTGGCCGCGCGTCGAATAGAACAGATTCAGGTCGAAGTCCGTGGCGAGGTCCTGCCACAGACGCACGCTCTCGTCGTAGAACTTCACGCCCTCGGGTGTCAAGTAATTCGAGCGGATGATCGTGGTGTTGCGGCCGGTATTGCCGCCGCCGAGATAGCCCTTCTCCAAGACGGCGACGTTGTGGATACCGTGATCTCGCGCCAGGTAATACGCTGCCGCGAGACCGTGTCCGCCGGCACCGATGATGACGACGTCGTAGGCCGGTTTCAGCGTGTCGTGACGCCGGAACATGCGCGGCTCCGGATGCTTGCGCGACAGACCGAAGCGCAATAGGCGATAGGGCATGGCTGATTATAAGCACACTGGTTAACTGTGGAGCAAACCGCTTGCGTGATATGCAAGGCACTGCCGCCCCCGGCAACCGCCGGGCGGCGACCGCTTATTCCTCTAGTACCCGTTCATCGGGAGTACACGATTTTGCCGCCGAACATCGTCCAGACGACGCTCGCGTCCTTGAGCTCCTCGGCGGGCACGGTCGCTACGTCGCGATCGACGAGTACGAGGTCGGCGCGTTTGCCCGGCGCGAGCGTGCCGATCTGGTCGAGCTGATCCAGCACACGGGCAGCATTACGCGTGTAGGCGTAAAGCATGGCCTCGCGCGGCATGCGCTGCGTGGCGTCGAGGATGCCCAAAGGTCCGCGGCGCGTTTCGGCCTGATAGATCGCCTCGAAGGGATTGGCCGTGCTGACCGGCCAGTCGCTCGCGCCCGCGATGACCGCGCCGTTGTCTAGCAATGAGCGCGCCGGATACATCCAGCGGTAGATTTCCGGATCGAGATAAGGCTGGGCCGTATCCACCGTCACCGGATCATCGACCGCCCAGAGCAACTGCAAAGCGGCGAACACCTGCAGCTGGGCAAAGCGGGGAAAATCGACCGGATCGACGAATTGTGCGTGCGTCAGCGTGTCCGGCAGCGTGTTGCCCGGATTCGCCGTGCGGGCCGCCTCGAACGCATCGAGTGCCGCTTTGACCGCGAGATCGCCGATGGCATGAATGTGTACGACGAGACCGCGGCGATTCGCCTCGGCGACGAGGAGGTTCAATTTCGCTGGCGTGAACAACAAGCTGCCGGATCGACCACTATTGCGATACGGCTTGGTGAGTGCGGCAGTCTGCGAGGGAAATTCGACGACGCCGTCGGCGAATACCTTCAGACCCACGATCTGAAAATTCGGGATACCGGCGTATTTTGCGCGCAGCGCTTCGACGACGTCGATTTGCTGAAAGCCGAGATCCGGTTTGACCACCGGATAGGCCACCACGTGCGCCGTCAATTCACCGTCGCGTCCGAGGGTTTCGTAGACCGGAATGAAGCCCGGCTCGTCGACCCGTGCCGGTACTGCGCCACCCACGACGCCGGCGACGGCCGCATCCAGCCATCCGGTAATGCCCAGGCCGTTCATGTAATGCACGGCGGCGCGACCCGCAGCGAGCATGGTTTCGGCGGCAGGCGGCGGCAGGCTGCGCGCGAGCTTGGTCAGGCCCGCATCGACGACGAAGCCATTGGGTTCCAACTTGGCCGTGGCACCAAAGTGCTGCCGATCCTCGGCGGACAAGGTCCGCAGGTACTTGGCGGTGATGCCCGCCCGCGTGCGCGCGAGCCGATTGGCCCAGGCCGTATGTCCGTCGGAGCCGAACAGCACGATCGGCTGCCGGGCGAATTGCGCGCTGCTCAAGGCCGCTTCGATTTCCTCGGCATGCGACCAGTAACTCAAATCGAGGCCATAGATCACGAGGACATCGCCGACACGGCTCGTATTTTTGGTCAGCTGCTCACCGACGAAGGCCACGAGCTTGGGCACTGAACCGCTGGTGTCGGGAAACTGCGCGTCGATCAGCGTCAAACCGCCATCGACGGGATGGGAGTGCGCGTCGATCATGCCGGGCATTAGGAATTTCCCGCCAAGATCGACCCGCTTCGCGCCGGGTCCCGCCGCCGCCTCGACGGCGCCGCGTGTGCCCACGGCGAGGATGCGATCGCCGCGAATCGCGACCGCCTCGGCGTAAGGGTGTTCGGGCTCGGCCGTGAAGACCTGCGCATCATAAAACACGGTTGCGGCGCCCGCCGCGTCCGCGGCCGCGCCCTCGCCGGGCGAGGCCGCGGCGCATCGCGTGTACGGGGTACAAAGGCAAACGGCAGCGAGGCCGGCCGCGGCCGACGCTCTCCAATAGGCACTCTTCAATGATGACTCCCTGGACTGCGGCAAGAGGTTGGCGCGGGAGGCGATTCTAGTCGGACGCGGCTCCGTGCGTCATGCCGAATGCGCACCGCCGCGCGGGTCATCCCAGCACGGCAAGCGATGGCCTCGGGCTTCGAGGCAGACAGCACTTGACACGAAATGTAAATGCGAATTATTCTTATTAACACTTAGCTATCGGATGACTTCTCGACGATGACGAATGGCGAAACACTGAAGGTTTCGGGGCCGTACGGGATGGGTGGCGGCGCCTCTCGACGAAGAAATCACGCGGGCCTGATGTCGACCTGGATGTGGGGAGTCCTATTCCTCCATCCCTCGCCCGGGATCGCCGCCGGAGACGCTGACGCCGGCTTCGAGCCACCCTCCCCCAGCGACGAGCTCGCAACCATCGTGGTCACGGCGCGACGCCAGACCGAGTTGTCGCTGGAAAACGAACGGCTCGATCGATTACGCGACCAGAACCTGCTGCCGCCCTTGGGCGCGACCGCCTACACGATCGACAGCCAATCCCTGGACGCTCTGCCGCAAGGCAAGAACACGCCGCTCGACAAAGTCCTCCTGCAAGCCCCCGGCGTCTCCTACGATTCTGCGATCAGCAATCCGGATTTTCACGTGCGCAACGAATACGCGAACGTCCAGTACCGCATCAACGGCATCCAACTGCCGGACGGTGTTTCCGCACTGGGACCCGTGCTCGAGACCGGCTTCATCGGCAACCTCGAGCTGCTCGACGGGGCCTTGCCGGCTCAATATGGACTGCGCACCGCGGGCGTCGTCGATATCACGACGAAAACCGCATTTGTCCCGGGCGGGAGCCTCGATCTGTATGGGGGAACCTGGTCAACTTACGCGCCCAGCGTCGAATACGGTGGCGAGACCGGACGGACGCAGTACTTCGTGACCGGCCGTTATCTGCAAAGCGATCAGGGCCTGGAGAACGCGACGCCGCTGCAGGATCCGATTCATGATCGCACGGCGCAGGAAAAATTTTTCGGCTACGGCTCGAGTCTCATCGGCGATGCCAGCCGCCTGACCTATGCGGCGGGCGCCTTCGTCGGCCATTTTCAGATCCCGGATGTCGTCGGCGAAGCACCGCTCGGCGACTATGGACCCAGCAATTTGAATTCGGCCGCGCTCAACGAGAACGAAACCGATCGCTTCTTCTTCGCGATCCTCGCCTTGCAGACGCACACGGATCGCATCGATACGCAGCTCTCGGCCTTCTCGCGGTATGCGACCGTCGATTTCGTGCCGGATGTGTTCGACGACCTGGCCTTCAACGACGTCGCCGGGAACGTCGTACGCAAGAGTTTGCTCAATGGTCTGCAGTTCGATGTCGCCGATCGTCTCGGCACTGCGCATACCCTGCGCGCCGGTTTCGATTTGAGCGTCGAGAAGACCGCGGTCCAGGATCTCGCGACGGTCCTGCCGCTGGATACGAACGGCGATCCCCTGCCGTCGCCCGTGACCCTGAACGATTACACGGCGAAGCTCGGCTGGAACGCCGGCGCTTACCTGCAAGACGAATGGCGCTTGCTGCCGTGCTTGACCGTGAACGGCGGTCTACGCTTCGACGAACTGAACCAATTCGTCACGGCAAACCAGTTCAGTCCGCGGCTCACCATCGTCTACGAGCCCTTGACGGGCACGACGGTGCACGCCGGACTCTCGCGCTATTTCACGCCGCCGATGCAGGCTCAGGCAACGCCGGCCAACCTTGCCTTGTTCCAGAATACGACGCAGCAGCCGGCGATTCCCGTCGATGACCCGGTGCGACCGGAACGCGCCTCCTATTTCGACCTCGGCTTCAACCAGCGAATCAGCACCGACCTCAGCTTCGGTGTCGACGCCTATTACAAGCGTTCGACGGACACGCTCGACGACGGCCAGTTCGGTCAAGCCGTCGTGCTCAACGAGTACAACTACGCCCACGGTTTCAGCCGCGGCGTCGAAATGAAGCTTGACTATCGGGCGGGAGGTCTGCGCGCCTATGCGAACGCCGCGTACGAGATCACCATGGTCAAGCACGTGATTTCGAACCAGTATCTGATCGGCGACGCGGTCGAGCTGGCTTATCTCGCCGGCAACTATACTTATGCCTCGGATGCGCAAACCATGACGGCATCCGCCGGCATTTCGTACCGCTGGCAGACGATGCTTGCGAGTCTCGACGGCATCTATGGCAGCGGTCTGCGAGCGGGGTTCGCGAACGAGCAGCACTCGCCGGCGTATACGCAGTGGAACGCGGCAATCGCCCGCTATTTCGATCCATGGCGCAACGGCAAGCCGCTGACCGTGCGCTTGAGCGCCATCAATCTGTTCGACCGCAGCTATTTACTGCGCAGCGCGACCGGTGTGGGCGAGTTCGCGCCGCAGTACGGGCCACGCCGCGGCGTCTTTATCGGCATCAATCAAGCCTTCTGACGGACCGAGCCTCGCCCGCGGCTCGCTCAGCGCATGTCGCGGCGGTCATTGGCCTGCCCCGCGGTCGCGTCGGCCTACGGCGTGAGCTTCTCGCAGCGAATTCAATGATCGCTACGCGCCCGAGTCAAGCTTGCATACGGCGCTGAAACTGCCGCAGCGACACGCGAGCCGGCCGGCGTTTGATGAACCTTTACCGAAGTTTACCCGCGACGGCGGTCGCGGTGCCGAGGACGGGATTATGATCGGCGCTGCTGCGATTTCGCAGTGCATCGGGAGACTACGATGGGGGTGCGTAAGATCGATTCTACGCAGCGATGCGCGCTGCGGATGACTCTCGCGGCGGGATCCCTGCTGGTTCTGGCAACGATCGGCGCGAGGGCCGAGCCGACGGATCCCCGCGGCTGCCCGCCGGAATTCCATGGCCCGCCCGGACCTCCGGGTCCGCCGCCGCCCGGTCTCCCAGGTCCCGGCGAATTCGGCTCAGATCGACCACCCCCGTATCTGCGCGACATGGATCTCAGCGAGGATCAACAAGACAAGCTGTTCGAGATTCTGCATGCGGCGGCGCCGGCGCTGCGTGAGCAAGCGAGGGCGGCGTTCAAAGCGCGCGAATCGCTGCGTAATCTGTCGCAGTCGAGCGGCTACAGCGAAGCAGCCGCCACGGCAATCGCGCGAACCGCGGCCGAAGCCGAGACGCAACTATCGATGCTGCGCGCGCGTATCGACCATGACATCTACTCGCTGCTGACGCCCGAACAGCGTGACAAACTCAAGCTCCATGGTCCGCAGCACGACCCGCGTCTGGGTGCGGGACCCTGGCGACCGTGAGCATACGCATCAGGCTGCGACACGGCCCGCGGCCGTGGCGGCCAACAAGGGCAAGGTCACGGTCACCACAAAGCCCCCTTCGGGTCGATTGTGCGCCGTTACGCTGCCCCGATGCGCCTCGATGCAGCGGCGCGCAATCGCCAAACCCAATCCATGGCCGTCGACCCTCGCCGCACCGGCAGCGCGAAAAAACGGCGTGAACAGCCCGGCAAGCTCGCACTCCGGAACTCCGGGACCGGAGTCGAGTACCCGCAGGACATAGTTGCTGCCATTGGCATCGACGGCGGAATCGACGTGAACGAGCGGCGTTTGCGGTGCATGTTTGAGCGCATTGCGCACGATGTTCTCGATCGCACCATGCAGCATCTCAGGCCGCCCCGACACGATCGCGGGGATTTGCCGCTCGAATTGCACGCCTCGTTGCGACAGCCTTGCCTCGAAGTTGGCGTCCTCGACGACTGCGCGTACCAAGTCGCGTATGTCGACTTCCTCTTCGACACCCGGCAATTCGCCGGCCTCGAACCGTGACAGCTTGAGCAAATCTCCGACCAATTGATCGATCCGCACGATCTCCTCTTCGAGACGATCGATCACCGGCTCGGCCCGGCCATACTTCAGGCGAATCAGACCCACGGCCGTTTGCACCCGCGCCAAGGGCGAGCGTATCTCGTGCGAGACATCATGCAAGAGCCGCCGCTGCGCGCCCATCGACGCTTTGAGACGCTCCGCCATACGATCGAAATCTCGGCCGAGATCCGCCAACTCATCCTGGCGTGCCCCGATCAGGGGCGCAATGCGCCACTCCAAGTTACCCGCGGCCGCGGTCTCGAAGGCAAGGCGCAAACTGCGGATCGGCTTCGCCACGTACCACGCGAGCGCAAGCGCGGTCCCGAGGCTGGTCAGCACGGTCGCGACAATCGGACCGAGCGGCGGAGTGCGCGGCGGCCCACGGCGGAAGGATTCCGTGCCGGGAGGCGCGCTCCCGGCAGGTCCGTCAACACCGCCAACCGCCGGGGGGAGCGGTGGGCCGTCGCCGCGCAGCGCAAGCAGCGGGCCCGCATCGATCACCGGGGATGCCCGATCGGAGCGCGGCTCGGTGAGCCAAAATACACTCGCGATGGCGACGATTCCCGCCAATTGCGCGAGCCAGCTGAAGATGAAGAATTTCCAGAACAGGCGGCCCATGTCATTCCCTGAGCAGCTGATATCCCTGCTGGTGCACGGCCTGAATCAATGAACGGCCGTCCGCGCCAGTTCCCAATTTTTTCCGGATGCTGCTGATGTGGACATCGATGCTGCGATCGTGGCGCGCGTGCGGTCTGCCCAAGGCGCGCATGGCCAGATCGTTCTTGCTGACCGGCGTACCGACATAGCGCAGCAGCACCTCGAGCAGGCTGAACTCGGTGCTCGTCAGCTGGACGGGCGCGCCCTGCCATTCGGCGCGACGCTGCGCCGGCCACATTGCGAGGTGCCCCGAAATCACCGGGCCAAATCCTGCGTCCGCTGCGCTACCGGGGCGGGTGCGCCGCAGGATCGCACGGATTCGCGCGACCAGCTCGCGCGGCGTGCAAGGCTTGGCGACATAGTCATCCGCGCCGAGTTCGAGTCCGGTGATGCGGTCGACCTCATCGCCGCGGGCCGTCAACATGAGCACCGGCACGGTGCTGCGCTGACGAACTTGCCGCAGAACGTCGAGTCCGTTCAAACGAGGCATCATCACGTCGAGCACGACGAGCGCGTAATTGTCGGTCAGCGCTTCGCATACACCATGGCTCGCGTCGCTCGCGAGCTGCACGAGGAAACCCTCTTCGAGCAGATAATCCCTCATGAGCTCGAGTAGACGCTCATCGTCGTCGATCAATAGAATGCGCATCGCGAACACGCTACCACCGCCGCGAAGAGGCGTAAACTGCGTAAATTCTTGTAAAGACACGCGCTCAATGCATACGCTTGTCGCTCATGCAAACGCGGATCGCCCCCATGCCGAGCTAAACGCGAACTTGAGCAACAGCCACGGTATCGCTTGCAGGTCGGGGCCGGCATTCGCACCGCTGCTTCACTTGCGCGCCGCCGTCACAGTCCACCGAACCAGTTCTCACCGAGACTCTCCCAATAACCGCCCGGATATCGATTGGTGACTTCGATGGCCGTGATCCATTTCGGATTCTTGTAGCCCAGTTTGGTGGCCATTCTGAGGCGCAGCGGAAAGCCGAACGGATCCGCGAGCGCCTCGCCGGCATATTGCGTGGCGAGCAGCGTCTGCGGGTGCAAAGCCGTGGCCATGTCGATGCTGCTGGGGTAATCGTCGGCGGTCTTGAAGGCGACGTATTTGGCGCTCAAGTCCGCGCCAACGCGTTCCAGGAAGCTGCGCAAGGTCGGTCCGGACCAGCCGCCGATATAGTCCCAACCCTCCACGCAGATATGGCGGATCACCATCGTCCGCACCGGCAGGGCCGCTATTTGCGCCGCGGTCCAGGGTCGTTTGTCCGCGATCAAACCCGCCAGCTCCAGCTTCCAGGTCTGCGCATCGACTGGCTTCAGCTGGGTGATGTCGAAATACGCATTGAACTTGGGCGGCTTCAGAATCATCGAGGCGGGATAGGTGGGTGCAAGTTTGTTCGGATCGAACAAGGCCGCCTGCACGCGGTCGTTCCACCGCGAGACCCAGTTCAATGCCTTGCCGACCGAGGTCGAGTCGGAGACATCGCAACCGGTCAGCATGGTCAATGCGCCGAGCGACAGACCGCCGCGCAACAGTCCGCGCCGCTGCATTGAACGGATCGAGGTACGGTGGTCGTCGAGGATGGCGGCATCGGGAACGTGCTGCGGACGAAACGGCGATTTCACGTCCGCACCGCCGTACGCCGCAAGCGCGGTCCGCCGCCGATCATCGCCCAGAGCGTCGACGGAACGAGCAAGGACAGCGCCACGTGTACGATCAGAAATCCGACGATGATGCTCATGCCGATGAAATGCTCCAGGCGCACCGCCTGGAAGCCGCCGAGCAGGGCGACCTCGGCCGAGAATTGCACCGGCTTCCAGATGGCCAACCCAGTGAGCACCTGCCAGATGCCCGCCAGGATCACGACCACGTACAACAGCTTCTGTACGGCGTTGTAAACGGTGAGATCCTCGTGCGTGAACCGAAAATGCAGGCTGTCGCCGAGGGTTTGCATCAGCTCGTGCCAACGGATCGGCAAGAGCCGCTGCTTGAACCGCCCGGTCACGGTCCCGTAGACCAGATACGCAAGACCATTGAGCGCCAGCAACCACATCGCCGCAAAATGCCACAGCAGGCTCGGCGCCGCCCAACTCCCGAGACGCAATGCCGGGGGAAAATGGGTGCCGTGGAAGATCACGTAATCGTCGTAGATCCCCCACCCGGAGGTGATCATGATGATCATGGCGACCGCGTTGGTCCAATGCATGAAGCGCACACCGAGCGGATGCAAGCGCGGCGCCTTGCGTGCCGGTTCGCTGTCAACGGTCAGGTTCTCGCCAATCACTGAGTTCATCCCAGCCTCTTTGCGGGTCAATGCGCCGGATGTGCCAAACCCATCCGAATCTGCTCGTCGGCGGCGACCACGACGGCATGGTCTGGCGCAAATGTCGGGAACGCATCGAGTTGCGCGGGCGTAAAATCGAGCAGCATGAGTTCGTTGCCGAGCAATCCCAGCGCATCGGCCGGCACCGCGATCAGTCGCCCGCCAAATCCGAGAAACCCGCCGCACTTCATCACGATCGCAAGCGTTTGCGGCGGCTCGCGCACGACTGCCATGACAGACCCGAGCACCGGCCGGCTCTCGAGCGGTTCAAGGATGCGCCGTCCGATCAAATCTCCGACGCGTACCGGCTGCGGAAAACGTTTGGCCGCCATGACAGCGAGATCCGCATCGGCCGTTGCCGCGGGCTGCGGGTGTGCAACGGCGCGCCCGCAGCACAGGGCGAGCAGGATCCAGTGGCAAGGCCAAGTGCGGCAGCGGCTCGACACAGCGCTATCATAGTCGATTCGAACGAAAAAGCCGCGATGCGATGCTAGGGGGCGGTCCGCGGCGCAACGCTCGCAACCGGCGGCGGTACGCGCGGCCCGGCGCCGCCGGCTGCGGTGCCGCCGGCTGCGGTGTCGGTCTCGACTCGATACCCCCGCGCGACCCAGGAATCCAGTCCACCATGCAGGGGCCGTACCTTCTTGAAGCCGAGATTGCGCAGCCGCTTCGCCACGCGCGCGGCGGACACTTCGTTGGGGCAACTGCAGTACACGACGACCTCCCGCTCCCGCCCGAGTTCGCGAATGGTCTGCTCCAAGTCTTCGAAAGGTGCGTGTATGGCTGTTGGGATCCAACGCGGCTCGAGATGCCGGGCGGTGCGGGTGCGCACATCCAAGATGATCGGATTCTCGGCCGACTCCATGAGGCGGTAAAGTTCGTCGACGGTGATGCGCGCCATCTCGAGTTCCACCAGGAACCGCCGCCGCTCCCACCATTTATAGCCGATGTAGCACGCCAGGAGCAGCGCCAGCCCGCTGACACCGATTCCCGCGTATCGTTGCGCATGCGCGTAGAAACGGCCAATTTGATCGGCGAACGCCATGCCGGCGCCGAGTCCCATCAAGGTCCAGAGTATCGAGCCCACGCCGCTCAAGACCACGAAACGCAGCCAACCGAGGCGTAACGCGCCGGCCAAGGGCGGCGCGATGACGCCGAGGCCAGGGACGAATTTGGCGATGATCAGGGAATTCACGCCCCAGCGCTCGAAGCGGCTTTGCGTCTGGCTGACGCAGGAGTCCGGCTCCAGCGAGATTCGACAGAGCGTCTTCAGCACGTTCATGCCATAGGACTTGCCGATCCAAAACCAGCTCAAGTCCGCGATCAAACACGCGCTGAGCGAGGCTGCAAAGCAATTGATGCCGCTTGCCTTGCCGGCGCCCGCCGCGGACCCGGCGAGGATGAGCACTGGCATGGCGGGAATCGGCACGCCGAATTGATCCGCCAAAACGCTCACGAAAACGATCAACACGCCGTAGTTCGCGACGAGACCGGGAATGGAGGAACTCATGTCGGGCACTATACGACTTCCGCGCAGGACCGCCGCATCCGCTGCGGCGCGGTAACCGCCATCGTCGCGGAGCGCGCCACCGGCGTGCCCGCCGTGTAGATCAACACCGGCACGGGCTGCCATCTCGAAGCCGACATGTTGGAGCGTGCCATTGCGGCGCTGAACCCGGTGCCGGGCTCGCTGCTGCTGATCGAGAACGTCGACAACCTCGTCTGCCCGGCGCTGTTCGATCTCGGCGAAGCAGCGATAGCGCTCGCTAGCCGCAACCGGCAGCGATCGCAGCGACGGCTCCTGTTTGTAAAATAAAATCGCGCTCGCAATCCGAGCTATTGATTGATCCTTACGAACGATATATCGTTTCGTTCATCGAATCTGCAAAATCCTATCCCCCCCATGTCTCCGCATTCCCATCCCCATCCGGGCTCTCGGCGTGGTCACGGCTACTTCGCACGCGGCAGCGGTCGTGTGTTCGGCCCTGGCGATCTGCGCCTCGTGCTGCTTGCTCTGATCGAAGCCAAGCCGCGCCACGGCTACGAACTGATCAAAGAGCTCGAACAGAAATTCGGCGGCGGTTACACGCCGAGCCCGGGTTCGATCTATCCCACCCTCACACTGCTGGAAGAATTGGGTCACTTGTGCTCGACGGCGTCGGAAGGCAGCAAGCGGAGCTTTGCGATCACCACGGAGGGCAGCCAGTATCTGCGCGACAACGAAGCCGCGCTGAGAAGCGCCATGTCGCGCATGGAGATGGCCGCGCTCGCTCTTATCGGCGAATCGCCTCCGCCGGAGTTGCACCACGCGATGCACACGCTCCGGGCATCGCTGACGTTTCACCGCGGGCATTGGGATGAGCGAGAAACCGAGCGGGTATGCAGGATCATCGAAGTCGCGGCAGCGCAGATCGCGCAAGTTGACGACGATGATTGACTCGCAGCGCAGCGATGCCGGGCACGATTGAACCGCTTGAATTTTTCCAGTACACCGCGAGGGGATCGATGATCAGCGTGACGACGATTCGACAGTGGCATTCTTATATCGGCGTGTTTATCGCGCCAAGCGTGTTGTTCTTCGCATTGACCGGCGCGCTGCAGGTGTTCAGCCTCCACGAGGCGCACGGCGACTACACGCCGCTGCCGCTGGTCGAGAAACTTGCCTCGGTTCACAAAGACCAAGTGTTCAAGATGGGGCACCACCATGCGCCGGCGGGACCAAAACCGGACGCGGATGCGGATGCGGACGACGATGACAAGACCCCGCCTGTCCAACTGTTGCTCAAGGCGTTCTTCTTGGTCGTGGCGGTTTCGCTCGCTGTCTCTACGGTATTCGGACTGTGGATGGGATTGAAGTACACGCGGCGCAAGGGTCTGGCATGGGGACTGCTAATCGGCGGTGCGGTGATACCCGTGGGACTGCTGCTGGCCTAATTGCCGTAGCGTGTTGGGCTGCGTGGGCCGCATTCGGAACATGGGGTTTCCGCTTCTTATTTGCGTCTCGGCGGGGTGGATGGTGCCGATGGCCTTGTCAGACCGTCAAATGCGCGCTCACCAGTTCCGCGGTCAATTCACTGATCTTTCCCGATACCACGAGCCGGCCCTTGTCCAAGACCCGCAAGTCGGTTGCGACGCGGCGTGCGAACGGCAGCTTCTGTTCGACCAACAAGACGGTCAACCCGGTGTCGCGGTTGAGGCGCTGGATCACGTCGCCGATGGCGGCGACGATGTTCGGCTGAATGCCCTCGGTGGGTTCATCGAGAATCAGCAGCTTGGGATCGAGCACCAAGGCTCGGGCGATCGCCAGCTGTTGCTGCTGGCCGCCGGATAGATCCCCGCCCCGCCGCCGCAGCATGGTTTGCAAGACCGGAAACATCTCGAACAGGTGCGCCGGAATGGCGCGCAGCCGCGGCTTGCGCGCGGCGAGGCCAATACGCAGATTTTCCTCGACGCTCAATTGCGAGAAGATCTCGCGGCCCTGCGGCACGTAACCGATGCGTAGATGTGCGCGGTCCTCTGCGGGCAAGCTCAGCAGATCTTGACCCTCGAACAGGATCTTGCCCGAACTGCCGCCGAGCAAACCCATGATGCAGCGGAGTAGCGTTGTCTTGCCCATGCCGTTGCGGCCCATGAGACAGGTGCAAGAGCCGGCCGGCACGGTCATATCCACATCCCACAGGGTGCGGCTGCCGCCGTAGAACTGATTGAGGCCGCGGATCTCGAGCATGCTATTCGCCAAGATACACTTGCTTGACCTTGAGGTCGGACTGAATCGAATTCATATCCCCTTGCGCGAGCACGCTGCCTTCGTGCAGCACCGTCACTTTTTTTGCGATGGAACGTACGAACTCCATGTCGTGTTCGACGACGATCAAGGTGTGCTTGCCGGCAAGCGAAACCAACAACTCGGCCGTGCGCTCGATTTCCTGCGGTGTCATGCCGGCAACGGGTTCATCGACCAGGAGCAACTGCGGGTCCTGGATCAGCAGCATCCCGATTTCCAGCCACTGCTTCTGCCCGTGGGACAGCGCTCCGGCGCGCTGCTTACGCAGGTCTGCAAGTCCGATCGTCGCGAGAACGGCATGGATGCGCTCGAGTTGCTGCGGGGTGGTGCGCGCGTGCAGCCATTTCCAGAAGGTTTTCGCGCCGGACATCGCCAGTTCGAGATTCGCGATCACGCTCTGGTTCTCGAATACGGTGGGCTTTTGAAACTTCCGGCCGATTCCCGCCTGCGCGATCTCTGGTTCACTGAGCTGCAATAAATTGGTCGATTCCGCGAACCGTGCCGCCCCCCGATCGGGGCGCGTCTTGCCGGTGATCACATCCATCATGGTCGTCTTGCCGGCGCCGTTCGGGCCGATGATGCAGCGTAACTCGCCGGCCTCGACCTGCAGCGTGAGCGCGTTGAGGGCGCGAAAGCCGTCAAAACTGACGGTCACGTCTTCGATGGACAGCAACGGGCTGTGGGCGGCGTTCACGGCGCTCATCAGGCGGATCCCATAATTTTCGTGGACTCGCCTTTATTGGGCCCCACTCGACGGATCACGCCGACCACGCCATGCGGCAGGAACAGCGTAACCCCGATGAACAAGCCACCGAGAGCGTAGAGCCAGACACTCGGCAGAGCGCCCGTGAAATAGGTCTTGGCGAAATTGACCAAGAACGCGCCGACCACGGCGCCATAGAGAGTACCGCGACCGCCGATCGCAACCCAAATGACGATTTCGATGGAATTGGTCGGCGAGAATTCGCTGGGATTGATGATGCCGATCTGCGCGACATACAACGCACCCGCGAGACCCGCGATCACCGCCGAAAGGACGAACACCCACAGCTTGTAGGACTCGACGCGATACCCGAGGAAGCGCGCCCTGCTCTCGGCGTCGCGAATCGCCTCGATGACCCGCCCGGCTCGCGAGGAGACGACGTAGCGACACAGCAGGTAAGTCGCGCCGAGGCCGAGCGACGTGACGAGAAACAGCACGATCCGCGTCCCGGGCGCCTGCAGATTGAAGCCGAGAATGTCCTTGAAATCGGTGAACCCGTTGTTGCCGCCAAAGCCCATGTCATTGCGGAAGAAGGCCAGCATCAAGGCATAGGTCAGGGCTTGCGTGATGATGGAGAAATACACGCCTGAAACACGGGCTCGAACCGCGAGAAACCCGAACACCAGCGCCAGCGCCGCAGGTACGAGCAAGATCATCAGCAGCGCATAGGGGAAAGACTCGAAGCCGTGCCAGAACCAAGGCAACTCCTTCCAATTGAGGAAGATCATGAAGTCGGGAAGAACCGGATCGCCATAGACGCCGCGCGTGCCGATCTGACGCATCAGGTACATGCCCATGGCATAGCCTCCCAGGGCGAAGAACGCGCCGTGGCCCAGACTCAGGATCCCGCAGTAGCCCCAGATCAGATCCACCGCGATCGCGAGCATCGCATAGGTCATGTACTTGCCGATCAGGTTCATCGTGTAGTTCGATAGGTGCATCGCGGATTGCGCGCCGGGCAGACCGTTCAACAAGTGCACGGCCATCGCGGTGTCGAGCAGCGCCCAGAGGAACCAACGGCCGCCGCGATCAGCCATGGGGCTCTCATGCATCGGCCGATCGCCCTCGTTGCGGGAACAGGCCACGCGGTCTGCGCTGGATGAACAGGATCAGAAACACGAGCACCAGAATCTTGGCGAGCACTGCGCCGGTATAAGGCTCGAGCAGCTTGTTGGCGACCCCCAAGGAATTGCCCCCCACCTCGGTTCCCCACAGGTTACCGACGCCGCCGAACACGACGACCATGAAGGAATCGACGATATAGTTCTGGCCAAGGTTGGGCCCCACGTTGGTCAGTTGGCTGAGCGCGACTCCGGCGATCCCGGCGATGCCCGAACCCAGGCCGAACGTCAGCGCATCGACCCATTCGGTGCGCACGCCCATTGCCTTGGCCATGCCGCGGTTCTGTGCGACGGCGCGCACCTCGAGTCCGAGCCGGGTGCGCTTCATGACGGCCAGCAGCCCGAGGAACAGCGCGAACGTGAACACGATGATGTAGAGCCGGTTGTAGGTGATCGCCAGCACGTCGTTGATCTGCAGCGTGCCGGCGAGCCACTCGGGGGTGATCACAGGCCGGTTGTTCGCGGAGAAGATGTCGCGCACGGCTTGTTGCAGGATCAAGCTCACGCCGAAGGTCGCGAGCAAGGTCTCCAGCGGTCGGCCGTAGAGATGCCGCACGATGCCCCGTTCGATGGCCACACCGGCGATTCCGCAGACCAGGAAGGCGGCCGGAATCGCCACGATGATCGAGGCGCCGATATGCTCGGGCATGAGTAATTGCACGACATAGGTCGTGTAGGCGCCGAGCATCATCAATTCACCATGGGCCATGTTGATCACGCCCATGACGCCGAAGGTGATCGCGAGTCCAATCGCCGCGAGCACGAGCACTGAGCCCTGGCTCAAGCCATAAATCAGGGTTTGAATCGCCGCATAAAAGGACCGGTAGTGTTCGATGCTGCGCAGGCTGCGGGCCGCGGCGGCACGCACGTTCGCGTCGGCTTCCCCGTAGCTGCCGTTGCCGGACTTTTGGATCATGGCCGACAAGCGGTTGTAAACGTCGGGATTCAAGCTGTTCGATAACTCGGTGACCGCGGCCAGCCGTGTCGCGGCCTCATCGCTGTCGAGATCGGCAAGGGCGAGACCGACTTGAATCTCGCGCCGCACCGACGGTTCGCGCTCTTGAGTGAGGCGATCGCGCAGCATCTGCTGCGTGCGCGGATCCAGCGCCCGCAGCATCTCCTTGACGGCGGCGAGGCGCACGCTCTGGTCGAGGCTCGCAAGGTCGAATTGCGCGAGGGCAACCCGCAATTCCTTGCGCAGCTGATTGTTGACGCCGATCGTGGCGAAATCGTCCGAAGATTCCGCACCGGCGGACGCAGCGGTCAAAGGATCGGTCAGCTGCAGCTGATCCGGGTGATCCTCGCTGGCCTCAGCCACGAAGACATGCTGGTCGCGCGTCCGCGCGACGAGGGCATCGGCGAGAAAGGCCTGCAGGACCGCACGCACGCGCGGATCGCGCAAGGCGAGCATTTGCTGAATCAGGAGTCGCTTGTCTGCGTAGCTTGCCGCCGGCAGCGCCGCCAATAGGGACGGAAGACCCGGCTTCGTGTCGGCGCCGACTGGCGGCTCCGCGAGCGACGCTCCCGTGAGGAGCAAGAGCAGCGCAGGGAAGATCAAGCGGGGACGGATTCGCGGCATGGGTACATCACTCCGGCGCGGTTGAGCTGTGGCATCGCCCGGGCGCTGCAATAATCGCGCCAGCGGCCCGGTCGCCCTCGCGGACGACCGGATCCGACCTTGCCTCGGGACTATTTATAGTTCTGTCCGGAACATACCTTGGTCTTGGTGTTGTAGTTGCCGCAGTTCAGCGTCACCCAATCCGCCTCGGTGTCCTTGCTGCCCGGGAGAAAGTCCGACCAGGCATCGCCCGGGACTTCATGGTCGGTTTTCCATACGACGTCGAACTGGCCATCGGGACGGATCTCGCCGATGTAAACCGGCTTCGTGATGTGATGGTTGGGCAACACCTTGGCCACACCCCCGGTCAGATTGGGCACTTCGAGCCCCGGCAGAGTCGCGATGACGGTCTGCGGATCCGCGGTACCGGCCTTGGTCACGGCCTTGACCCAGAGCTGGAAGCCGATCACGGTCGCTTCCATCGGATCGTTGAAGGTGCGCTTGGGGTTCTTCGTGTAGGCATGCCACTTCGCGATCCATTCCTTGTTGACCGGGCTGCTGACGCTCTCGAAGTAGTTCCATGCGGCCAGGTGGCCGACCAGCGGCTTGGTGTCGAGACCCGACAGTTCCTCTTCGCCGACCGAGAAGGCCACGACCGGAATGTCCTCCGCCGAGATCTTCGCATTGCCCAGTTCCTTGTAGAATGGCACGTTCGCGTCCCCGTTGATCGTCGAGACGACCGCGGTCTTCTTGCCGGCGGAGCCGAAAGCCTTGATCTTGGCGACTTCGCTGGTCCAGTCGGAGAAACCGAACGGTGTGTAATTGACGATGATGTCCTCGGGCTTCACGCCCTTCTGTTGCAGGTAGGCTTCGAGGATCTTGTTGGTCGTGCGGGGATAGACGTAGTCCGTGCCTTCGAGCACCCAGCGCTTCACGCCGACATCCTTCATCAGGTAATCGATCGCGGGGATCGCTTGCTGGTTCGGAGCGGCGCCCGTGTAGAACACGTCCTTTGAGGATTCCTCACCCTCGTATTGCACCGGATAGAACAACAGACCCTTGTCCCTCTCGAACACCGGCAATACCGATTTGCGCGACACCGAGGTCCAGCAACCGAACACCACCGAGACCTTGTCCTTCTCCAGCAACTCCGCGGCCTTTTCCGCGAACAGCGGCCAGTTGGACGCTGGATCCACGACCACGGCTTCAAGCTTCTTGCCGAGCAAGCCGCCCTTCTTGTTCTGCTCGTCGATCATCATCAAGACCGTGTCCTTCAGCGTCGTTTCGCTGATGGCCATCGTGCCGGACAATGAATGCAGCACACCGATCTTGATCGTATCTTGCGCGGAGGCGAATCCGCAGCTCAAAGTCAGCAGCGACGGCGCCGCCCACTTCAGTATCTTCCCCTTGTTCATCGTAGTGATCTCCTGTGATGCTTAGATTCAGATTTGCAGTTGCAGTTTCAAACCGTATTCTTGCTTGGACAAATCGGTGATGTCGTCCTTCTGGTCGAGGAAGTACAGGCCGACGCGCGCGTTGAAACCTTTGATGATGTAATTCAGATCGACCTCGGAGGTCTTGACCTCATCCGAGGGCGCCACGTTCGTCGCATCGATCGACTTATGGCTGTATTTGCCGAGGACTTGGAACTTGCCGATGCCGATCACCTGCGGGAACAGATAGCTGGCGAGACCGTACCAGCCGTCGCTCGGAGTCGCGGCGGTCAGGCCGTTGTCCTTCATGTATTCTCCCTCGACGGACACGACGCCGAGATTGGGTAGCTTCTTCTCCATCAAGCCGTCCACATTCCAGACCGTCTTGCTGTCCTGATTTTGAGCGACGAGGCCCAGCGACAGAATATCCTTGTCACCGTAGTACGTGCCGTTCAGGTAATAGCCGGGCTCCGGATCCCAGAAGTCGAGCGTCAGGCGCGCCGCGGTCAGCACCTTGCTCTTGTCGGCGACCGCGCTGTTCAGCGACTCGCCGTCGAAAGCGCCAACTTGCAGTTTGAGGATGCTGAACTGGCCCCAGTAGGCCACGCCATTGTCGCGACCCGTGGCGACGTCCGGATAGAAGTCCGCGACTCCGTCGGCATAGGGTGCCCAGTTATTCGCGTAGTAGGGACCGTAGAGGTTGGCGCGATCACTAGGCGGCAGGAAGCGGCCGGCCCAGATGTTGAACTTATCCGAGAACTCGAAGCGGCCGATCGCATCGAGCACGCCGACCGTATTCGTTCCACTGCCGGTGTATTCCGTGTCGAACGTGAATTTGATCTGGTTGGTCACCGCGCCGTTGACGTAGAGACGGATGCTGTCGAGTGCGAAGCCGTCGACGCTGCTGTCGCCGCTAGGAACGGTACCCGGACTGTTGATGCAGCCTTTTTCGCAGTCGTAGAAATTGGTTTGGATGCCTGCGCCCACGGTCACGGGCGGCAGCGAGATGTCCGCCAGCGTCGTCTCGAGCCCCACGGCGAGCATCCCGGCGCCGGCCGCGATACCGAATCCAATCCGGCGCGCGCTCGAGCGCCATGATCCCTTGGAGTACATGATTGCTTTCCCCTGTGTTGTTTTGCCTGAATGCCTGTCACCGCAGTACGCTTTTGGTGCGAAAGCAACAAGGGTGCTCCCCATTTCGGTGCGGCAACCCTCTCCTGGGCTGTACCGATCTCCGATGCAATCTCACCTACCGCGTGGGACTGCACCGTATGTGAGCCGCCACACCGCTTGCCATGCGTCATTTGACGTAGCCGCTGCGGATGCATGTGTTGCGGGTTTGCATCAAACTACGCATATGGGGTGCAAAAATAGAAAACCGGGGCCTTCGCGATCCTGTCGCGGCAGAGTTCCATGAGCGCCCCGCAGCGCATCGTTCGCGAGCGGCGACAATACAACCAGTGGGTTGCGAGTCAGACGCTGGAGGACTACGCGCTACGCTACACGGCGGAGAAAGCGCGCAAATCATCGTTCCGTGTCGGCAATACCGCGCTTGGCCCGATCGCGTTCCTCGCCTGCGAGGCGATCGCGGGCTCGATGACGATTTCCTACGGTTTCTCGAACACTGTTTGCGCGATCGTCGCGTTCAGCGCGCTGATGTTTCTGATCGGCTTGCCGATCGCCTACTATGCCGCGAAGTACGGCGTAGACATCGACTTGTTGACCCGCGGCGCGGGCTTCGGTTACTTGGGCTCCACCCTGACCTCGCTGATCTATGCCTCGTTCACGTTTCTGCTGTTTTCGGTCGAGGCGAGCATCCTGTCGGTCGCCCTGCAGCTGCTGTTCGGCATACCGCTTGCGATCGCGCATCTGCTGAGCGCGCTCGTCGTGATACCCATTGCGATCTACGGCGTGAGTCTGATCAGCCGCGTCCAGATTGCGACACAACCCGTCTGGATCATCCTGCAGTTCCTGCCCATCCTCTACATCGCGATCGAGCATCCGGCAACGATTTCCGATTGGACGCATTACGCCGGCGTCGCCGGCGGCGGCAGCGTCAATCTGCCGATGTTGGGCGCGGCCTCCTCGATCCTGCTGTCCCTACTGCCGCAGATCGGTGAACAGGTCGACTATTTGCGCTTTCTCCCGGCCGCGCAGCGACGCCAATCCTCCAGCTGGTGGACCGCCCTGATCGCCACGGGTCCGGGCTGGGTGCTGGTCGGCGGATTCAAGCTGCTCGCGGGATCGTTTCTCGTCGTGCTCGCTTTGCGCCACGGGGTCAGGGCGGCCGATGCGAGTCAACCGATGCGCATGTACGTGATCGCCTTCCAGGAGGCCCTCGGCTCGCCCACCGTCGCCTTGGTGCTGACCGGGATCTTCATCATCGTCTGTCAGCTGAAGATCAACGTCACGAACGCCTATGCGGGTTCCATCGCCTGGTCCAACTTCTTCTCGCGGCTGACCCACACCCATCCGGGGCGCGTGGTTTGGCTGGTGTTCAATGTATTACTCGCGCTGTTGCTCATGGAAATCGGGATTTTCCATGCGATCGATCGGATCCTCGGAATCTATGCGAACTTCGCGGCGGGTTGGATCGGCGCGCTGACCGCCGATCTCGTGATCAACAAGCCGCTGGGATTGAGTCCGCGCTACATCGAATTCCGTCGTGCGTATCTGTACGACATCAACCCCGTGGGCGCGGGTGCCCTGCTGCTCTCGATCCTGACCTCGAGCCTTTCCTACCTTGGCTTCTTCGGGGCAACGGCCGAGATTCTCGCGCCGTTCGTGGCCCTGATCACGGCATTTCTGGCGGCGCCCCTAATCGCATGGGCGACGGGCGGGCGCTACTACCTCGCGCGACCCGCGAACGACATCGCGGTTTCCGATCAGGAATTGCGCTGTTCGATCTGCGAGAACATCTTCGAGCGGCCCGACATGGCCTTCTGCCCGGCTTATGCGGGCGTCATCTGCTCGCTGTGCTGCACCTTGGAGTCGCGCTGCCA
>Ga0116231_10007126_pt1 | contig 20761 bp, 12 predicted proteins | sample S1TSphgellanicum_2_FD_89695 | JGI IMG/M metagenome (GOLD analysis project Ga0116231, IMG submission 89695) | Host-associated microbial communities from peat moss isolated from Minnesota, USA - S1T2_Fd - Sphagnum magellanicum MG | ecosystem: Host-associated > Plants > Peat moss > Unclassified...
CCCCCCCAAAAAAACTTGAAAGGAAAGAAAGCAAGGCACCTTGATTGCATGCTTGGGCCTTCCCATGGGCTGCATGAAATTTCTCTTCCCAAGAGAGCATCACCATTTTTGGCCTGGTCTAATACCCATTGCAAAGAACACCCTACCTATAGAATTTTGGAGACAAAGTATCATATTAATTACAATTCTTTTGAGGTGAATTTGGGGACATTGTGTGATTCATATTAATTAGATCATGGGCGGCCGCTAGGTGGTTCTGCCCGGGGAGGCTGGGGCCCAGGCTCACAACTTTTTTTTAATTTTAAAGGAGCCATACTGATTGGCCCAGCAACAATTTTAATGGAACATTGGGCATGCCCCCAATAGAAACACCTCTTTGGACCCCCAGTTGCAAAATAGAAACAAATGTGCACCCCTGGATTTCTCGTTTTTAGTTTCTATAAGGGGGGAGTTGAACTTTGGGCAAACCATATGGGATAAAACCCAGGTGCTATTGGGAACAAGGGAAAAAACAAATTTAATTAATTAGTTCATGGGTGCACTCAAAACTGTTCTTTTTGGGGGAGGTGGGGGGGAAAGAGCCAGATTCATTGGCACGTCAACAATTTTTTTGGGAAGATTGAGCAGTCCCCAATGGAAGCACCTCTTTGGACCCCAGTTGCAAAATAGAAACAAATATATTCCCCTAACGCCTACCTTTTCAGTATATATACATGAGAGCTGAACTTTGGGCAAACCATATGGCATAAAATTGAGGTGCTATTGGGAACACTTTGGGCAACAACGCGGGAACATGGGGAACCTCAAGGGAACATGCTGAGAACACATTGAGAACAGAGAAGAAATTTTTAAAAAAAAACTCTCCCCACCCCACCCCAAAAAGGAAAACATGGGGCCCATCATGTGTGCCTGCTGAGCCTTCCCATTGGCTTCCCTCTTTGGACCCCAAGTCACAAAATAGGAACAATTGTGCTCCCCTATGGCCCACCATTTCAGTTCATACATGTGGGAGTTGAACTTTGGGTAAACCATATGGGATAAAACTGAGGTGCTATTGGGAACAACTTGAGAACTTAAGGTCCCCATGGGAACACATTGAGAACCAAAAATTCCTTCTTCATCCCTAAAGAAGCTAGTTGTGTTTGCCCCCCCCCCACATGCTTGGTAAAAGCTAAAATCATACATGCATGTCTACTATCTTAAGGCAGTAACTCTAGGATGAATCGATTTGTGGCCAAGTTACACTTGCAAGTAAGATCGTTGGACAACTAGATGAAAGGTGATACAAGTTAGAAACCATGAGATATGGGCCTGATTTTTCATTAGTTTTCAAGTAGTTCATGTTCAATCTATCTCCGAAATTTGTCATGCTTCATCCTATGAAGCCATGTTGAAGGTGTATGATCCCTCTTGCCAGGTGGTCCTAGATTTGACCTAGTTGAAATAAACTGTGATAAGTTCTGCACTTAACATGAGTTAGAAATTCAATCTTTCAAAGTATGTGATTCAAGGATTTGAACTAGTTATATGAACTATTGTAATTTCAGCACTCATGTATAAGAGCTAGGATAAGATTAAATTAATTCAGTATGTGATATTTCAACACCCCATATTTGTACTATGACACTCATATATGCCATTGTGCTCATTGTCACTTCTTATAATTTGCAAAAAAACAACATGTGTCAAATTGTAGCACATAAGTTTCTAGAAAAATAGCATGTTAGGAAACTGAAAAATTGCTGAGAAATCTGCTCCTCTGCAAAAAAAAAAGGATTTATGCATTATGCACAGGCATGCGTAAAATAGGCGATCGAAGGCCGTGCCGCCTAAATTACCTAAATGTTCGCCCGCCGTTGTGCCTAAATTAACTACCTAAATGTCCATCCGTCGTCACGCCTAAATTAACGAGTTGTGCGGTGGTGCAAGAGGGGCTCATGTGTGCCTTGGAAAATCGATCTCACACTTGTATCACTCTCTGCAATGTCTGGGGAACGTTCGTCGGGGTATGTTAAGGACAATGACGTCCGTTATGGTCTTAAGGTTGCGCATAGTGATCCCAAGTCGTCGAAAGTGACCGGCCTTCAATGCCGCTTTTGCATTGCATTTGGTCGAGAGGAGAAGGTTGGGTCGAAACGCAAGGTTACGACTACTATTCAAGGATGGAGCCATCCCTCCCGTTACGATAATATTGAGAACCATCTTCGCAACCAACATTCTAGTCAATAGGCTCTATACCAGTCTCTCGAATCCTCTTCTAAGCATGCTTCATTTTTCAATGACGTTCTGGTTGCGTTCAAGAACTCCATCAAAATGCATTTCCCGTCTTCATCTCTAGGCACTAAATAACAAATTATCTATGATATCGAGAAAGACATTGTGGATACTATTGTGGGCGACATGATGTTCAATCCCGAAGACCAAGACGATAGTGATGTAGACCATGACGCAGATGAGGAGCCTGCATTCGGTAATGCGGTTGAGATTAATGTTCTACTTCTTCGACGTCGTCAAGCAGTAATAAAGGCGAAAGAGCGAACATTATCGTTGTTTAAGCATGTTGAATCAAAGGATGACATTGCAATTTATTCTTATTCAGTGATGATTCCCAAGACGAAAACCACTTTGTTTCGTTTGGCTGTGCATTACGTGTCTTGTCGAACATCATTTCATATGGCTTCTGAACTCATCGGCTACACGTATGATGTTTTGGGCAACCCTGGTTTACGTGCGTGTTCTCGTGACAAAATCAACAATTTCGTTCGGGCTGTCTGCACTGTCAATTTACAGCGAATTGTTGATCTCCTACATCGTTCTTGGGCCTTTTCATTAGCACTCGACTCCGCAACCCATTAGAGCACCTCATTCTTTGATTTACATCTTCGGGTTTTTATTCCCAACTATCATTCCATTGTTAACCTACATGGATATGCGCTTCCGATGTTTGATCGCCATACAGGGGATATCATGTCCACAATGGTGAGCAAGTTCTTGACAATGCTCTGTCTTAATTGGACAATTCGTCTTCTTGGCTTGACGTTTGACGGGGCCTGCATTATGACTGGGCGGGTTGCTGGTGTTGTCACTCGCCTCGACACTGCGATGCATAACGACTGTTCTCTAATTCGAATTTGGTGTGGGGTGCATCAAATAGATCTTGTTATGGAGGACATAATGAACAATGTCATCAAATAACGATTCTTCTCAGTCATGACTAAATTTATAACTCATTTAACACGGTAGTAGAATCTGATCGTGGAAATGCAAACTACGTGCCTTCATGTCGTCAATCGCTGGCTTTTGATGGAGAAGGTTATCAGTTGGTTTAAAATCCATCGGCCACAGTTGCTCGCTTATATCGAATCAAAGTAGCCAGATTTCGCTCCACTTCGCCTTTGGTGGGTTGCACTTCTTTCTATGCATCATTTCACCACTCGAGCAGTTGTCACTTTCCGTTCTATCCAGGGATTAATTACTTTTGTGCTTTAGCAGCGAAATGCCCTGGATAACCTCATCGCATCCTTCATTGACAACGTTGGAGTGATTGGGCCACTCCCTATAGAATCGATTACGAATATCGACCCATTGACTCACGTCATTAGTGGTCGTTATGTAGTTGCTATGTATAGTGTCTGAGAATTTCTCGTTGGTTTGGCTTCCTGGGCTGACACCTTACTTAACAAAGCCAATGAAAGTGACCAGAACGACCTTCAGCATGACATCGCCTTCGTTTATATCACCGCCAGCGATCAGAGTCATGAAATTTTTGCCTATTGAGATCGAAACAACAATGCGATGGCCGATCCCGGTTCTATTCCCCCAATGTTACCGCATGAACTCGTCGAGCTATTCACAGCTAACTTCATCCGAAAGATTCGGTAACATGCTTTTCGATTGGAGCATTGTTACTCATCAATTCAAATCGATCTCATCGCCGACGAGCACAAAGCTCTGATCCATGCTCACAGATGCGAGCCAGTGTTGAAGGATGACATCGATTTGCTTTCTAGCAATTCAAGTTTCAAGGATGGCTGGTCTTTATTTGGTGCTCGATTCACGAATTTGATGGAATATTGTGGTGTCGTTGCAATGCTTTTTCCTGGAACTAGTACTGTAGAATCTGATTTTTCGATCTTGCGTCGGGAGAAGGATTTGTTTCGCAAGTGTTTATTGAACTTTGGATTAGAAAGAGTCATGCAAGCAAAACAGTTCTTGTTCATAGAACAGTTCCAACATTGATAAATGCTAACCAATCATTTTCTACTAAATAAAGCTTTCATTTGGCCCCCGCCTAAACTAACCATTCCTGATGCACCTAAATCAAATTAATTTAGGTAATTCAGGTGACTGTTTAATATAAGCATGCCTGATTATGCAGTAAATTTGTTCATGGGCTTGTGGGTACCATTTAGAAGTACGCCTTCTTTGCCCCTCTTTCTTGAATGTCTATGTGTCCAATTTACATTATGATCATAGTTTTTGAAGATGGGACAAATTTGAGATTTTTTACTTAGTTTCACCCGAAGGTTGGAGATTTATTCGGCCTTTTTTCTTTTTATTTTTCATTGTCTAATGTGTGATTTTTTCTTTTTTCTAAAATTAAAAAAAATTGTCCAATATTCAAAATCATATCGGATTTTTTTGCTCTAATTGTTGAAATCTTTGCTTTTCATGAATATAGAAAATTGTGTATCCTATCTAGAAATTTTAAAATTTTCCCCTTAATACTTCATTAGTACCATTCAAATTTACAAGGGAAATGGCAATTCCCAAAAATCATTCAAACTTGTGGTTAGTTCTGGGATAAAAATCTAGCAAAATCCAAATTTTACAGTTTTATAACAATTCTTGATCCAACTAATTTTTTTCATTATTTAATTTCATGTACATGTTAATTATATGTTTATTGTTCACAATTCACACATCAATATTGTTCATTACAAGCAAATGTCACTTGTGCATTTTGCATTTTGTACACAAAAGCAACAACAAATACATTTCCTTTGTTGTTGTAAAGTATTACAACAAACTTATTTCATAATTTTGTCTATTTTATGATCTAGGATAAATTACACTTGACATGGATACATATGAGTTCAAGTATGGCTTGAAAACAGAACATGCTTTCCATACTACATTCACCTAAAAAAATCATACAAAACAAAACAAAACAAATGAAATTCAAAAATATTCTTGTTTTATTATTTATTCCAACCCTTGAATTTTCCAACAAAACGTTGACTTGACATGCAAATGACACAAAAATTATGTCACTTATTACTTTAAATTGCTAACCAACATTGGTCTCCCATCATAGTAACCATGTCTACACAAATGCATCATTGATTGAAGTAGTAATCCATAACATAAGGGGAGGCCTTGGGAAGTAAATATTTGCTTTGTTCTTACCATTATTTTTAGCACAAAACCGTTTGCAAATTCTTTATACAGTTGTAATTTAGATACAAGCTTACAACACTTATCATGCGTAAAATTAACATTTATTTACTAGGAACAAAACTTTGCTTTGCTTTTAGTGCAACAATATCAGATGTCCAGTTTTCAAAATCAAAGAACTAAGAAGGTTCAATTTCTTCATATTATATTGTAAATGAACCTTTTCTACTATGGGTCCATCTTGTAGTTATTTCAAGTAAGCCAAATTCTTGATAGCATACAATTTTTTTTGTGAAAAAATGAGCCATGCTCATCATATCACTGCACTTGTCCATGCAAAGTGCTTGCACATGCAAAACAACAACCAAAGTCAAAATTGCATAAAATACTTAACAAATGTAAAAATCAAGTTTGTACTAATACATGATAAAATCAATCTAATAAAATAACTACAAATTCTGACTTAACATTTTAAAAGAGTTAAATCTATACATCTAATAACTACAAATTTAACACTTAAAAAAATCAAATCTATAAATCTAATACTACAAATTTAATATTAAAAAAATCAAATCTATAAATCTAATAACTACAAATTTAACATTTAAAAAAATCAAATGTATGATTAGTACAAGGTTAACAATGTTGCCAATCACTTGTAATGGAAATCCCTCCATCTTGGTAGCTCTTTTTTTTTCATGGTCTCCAGCTCCTCCTCTTCCCCTCCTTCTTCTATTCTTGAATCTTTGCCTCGCTACAATTTGTCCCTCCTCCTTTAGGTCTCTTGCCCCACTACTGCAAGCCTACCATGATCAATTGATCACTTACAATACCAGTGGCTTATGAAGAGAATAAATCCCTGAATAATTGAATCCAAATGTGGGTGGTGGCTACAAAGATATGACCCAAGATTTCTTGGGTGTTTGTTGGATTCTTTGAGGCATAAAAAAATAAAGCACCTTTTATGGAATAATAATGCCACTGCCAATTATGGCAAGTTCAAACAATTTAAATTTTAAAATGTAGAGTAGTACCTTTCCTATTTTGGCAAAAAAAAATTTATTTTCGATAAATGTTGGATTTTTTTCAAAATTAACTTCCCAAAAGCTATAAATTATTTGCCCCAATATGTACATATTTGTTCATTTTTTTCCTCGCCTCAATGGTAGTTGGAATTTCAGGACATTTTCATCTTTATTGGAGGAATGACACAGTGAAAATAAAATAAATTTTCAACAAGAAGATGTAGGAATGGTAAAGGTATTACAATATTATAGAATGTGCCATGTAAGGTTTTTGTGAGGAATTTGGCCAAATTTCCGAACAGACAATTTGGGTGAACCCACATTTCTGAGTGAAAAGAAAAACAGAAACAATGTCTCATGCCCACCACATTCCATTCCATAGTGGTTTCCATGATTTGCATAAAATGGGCATGTGGATTTTGAACAATGGTTAGATCAGCTAGAATTCAAAAAGACTTGTCCTTTGTGCCTTTTAAGGGGGACTAAAAAGAGGCAAAAAAGGTCACATGGAAAACCATTCTATACTATGGAAGGGTTGAGCACAGGGCTGTTTCTAGAAGTCATTGTTTCTAGCCAAAGTGGCCATCATCCATTGGAAGATGCAGAAAAAGTGGCATCATTGAAGAAAGAATTAGCCAAAACTGGTTATAAACCATAAATTAATTATAAATCTTTAATCATTTTTTCATTTTTTGGCTACACATTGAAAACCAAATATCGGAAGATCATGATTTTTACTTTTTCCGTTTTCTCACTTTTAGCAATTGAAAACCTCCAAAATCACTTCTTTTTCAACTTTTTAATTTCACTTTTTGGTCAAAAGAAAATTTGGTTGAGCAAAGCTGCTCATTATCTTGGGTAAGGTGCCAGGCAAGGCCCCTTAGGACGAGTTCGGCAGCACACCCAACATAACCGTTAGAGCAAAGGCCATTTCATGCAAAGCACCCAGTTTAATGGGTAGGGCAGGGCCAATCCAGGATGTTAAAGTTTCAGTAATAGGTTCAATGATATGAAGAAAAATTCATGTTCAATAATTACATTTCGATCACTATTATGAAAAAGTATGATCATCAGCATTCATTGTGTAACATAAATTTGATCAAGGAAATGATGTAATCTATCATCCCAAACTCAAATGTTTTATTAAGTTCCACAAAAATGATGAACTCACATAATTAAGTTGAAGTAACACCTTTAACATAGAGTTTTAGCCCCAAAAAGATCGAATCCAAAGGTGGGTGGCTAAATAATAATCTAAACCCAAATTTCTTGCGTACTTGAGCAAATAAAAATAAGCGATACATTGAATAATAGCAAGTTCAAACTGGTGTTGGCCGGTTATTGATTTGTTTCGTAACCATCATGGAGGTTACTTTTTGACAAAAGTTAGGTGTTGGTTAGGTTATCAATATTTTTTGAAGAATTATCATTGGTTGTGCATAAAGTTAGGTTATCAAATACCCAATTGATAACTATCGGCTAGAGGCCCAGTTTGTACACTAATTATAGTGTTTTTAAACAATGAAAAGTTATTTATTTGGGTTTTCTATCAAAAAAATGTTTTCTGTTTAATAACCGAGTTGATGATTAGGTTGAAACTTCAAAATTGAGTAAGTTATCAAAATTTTTGAAATTTCAATACTAGATATTTATCAATTTCATTGGTTATCCCAAAAATCAATAACATGGTAGGAAATTAATTACTCGCTGATAACCAAGTGAAGACTCAATAACTCGTCAACATTTGTTCAAACCAACAATAGTTAAAAATAGAAAATGTTTCATGACATTCCCCAAAAAACAAACCTTGCATACTAACACGTTCCCAACATCATTTGGTGAACACTGTGTTCCCTCAAAATGTGGGAGCAAATGAAAACATGTATTTTATTCCCTTACAAAGGGAGCCAAGAGAAGCCATTGAATTTACTTTTAAATTTATACTTGTGTTATACCAAACTTTACACTATTTGAACAAGTGTTGTTGATTATTGAGTCTTGACCCAGTTATGAACCAGGTTATCAGTCCGGTTATTAATAACTAATTAGCTAATCCTTCAAATTTTGATAACCAATTAATAACCTAACCCTCTAGTATTAAAATCTCAAAATCTAATCACCTACTCAATTATTGAGTTTTGATTCAGTTATCAACCCAATTATTAGACACTAAACAATTTTCAATGAAAAGAAACAGAAAAAATACAAATACAATCTGTACTTTGAATTGTTTAACCCATATAACTGGTGATTATCAGCATGACATTTGAGAACCTAACCTTATGCATAACTGATGGTTATTACCCAAATAATATTGATAACCTCACCTTCATACATAATTTTTTAATATTGATATTGATAATTAACCAACACCCAATTTTTTAAAAATAATAATAACCTATCCCGCGGTTGTGAAAAAAATTCAATAACCGGCCAATAATGGTTTGAACTTTGAATGTTATAAGAGTGGCCACAATGGTGGCTGTGCTTCAAGTCCTTGTTGTCAGTTTTGGCTCCTAATTCCGTACCCAAAATGATTTTATAGGTATGGTTGTCTTCATGTTTTCACTTCTAAAATATAAAAAGGGAGTTATGGCCACTCCTTTTCTAGGAATAGATGGTGGACACAATGTTTTTGACTTTTCAATGACCATGCAAGTGGTTAGCCATAACAAGATGTTAAATACCCCTTAACAAGCTCCCTCATCCACATTGTAAAACTCTTTTGAAAAATGTGAATGAATTGTACTTAATTTTTGTTCTTTTTAATATAGTGCACTCTCTTGATTGGCCCCTTAATATAGGTAGTTAGTATCATGTCAAAATTAATCAAACTTGTGGTTAGTAATGGAATAAAAATTTAGCAATTTTCTAGTGTTATGCCACATCATCTTCATTAGAAATTGATACTAATATAGGTAGTTATGAACAACATTGGTTTTAGTATAAGATGTTTGAACTTGAATAGGTGTTGTGTTATATTGTAGTTAATTTTACAAAAGATTAAGTAAAGGATTATTGTAATAATATAATTTTGATGGTAAAAAATTGTAGGTAATAGTAAACTATTATGCACATTTAAAAAGCACTCACAATTTCAAAGATATGGAATTGAAATTTTAAGAATTTTAAAATATTTGTCAAGTTAAAAAAATTTCAAGAGTCCATTACCACATGTAAATAGAGTGTAATGTGCATGAGATACAAAACAAAATTGTAGTTTATGATACAAGAAAAAAAAAATCAAAAGTAATTAACATATTTTGGTATGATTCAAAATTATGATAAATTTTCAAGATCAAACACAAAATTTAGCCAAATTTACACACTTTGAAATATTCATATTTATTTAACAATGATTAACAAAAAACATATGATCTATTGGGGCAACTATATATATATATTTAATAACAAATTGCAAAAGATTTCATTCAAAAATTCTCTCATATGAAAAAGTGAAAAAGGACTAAAAAGGACAAATAGTCCTTTGTAAAGTAATCCTATTGGTTTTTTTGTGTGTACCTGCACCCATTCATGACATTAATTTCAATAAAATTGCATTTATTGATTGGTCAAAAATGTTCATAATGCAAAAATATGTCTTTTATGACTTGTCCTATGCAACTATTATGTTCAACACGATTAAGGAAATGACTAAAAATGTTTTTAACAATTAGTAGTCAACTTAATGACTCATGACATTAGTTTCAATGAAATTACATTTAGTGATTAATCAAAAGTGTTCATAATACCAAAACATGTCTTTAATGAGTTGTCCTATCCAACTACAATGTCCAACATGATTAAAAAAACAACTAAAAATGTTTTTAGCAATTAGTAATGAACCTTATGACTCATGCAATTAACAAAATTTATTTAAAAAATAACGATAATTGCATAGGACTAATCATTTTACTAGCCAAGTTTAATTTAAATAACCTAGTTTAGTTTAAAATTTTGTCACAATTTAACCAAATTTAGCCATGTATTGTTTCAATAGTGAACTTAATTTTAATTTTTTCAGATTTAGCCAAATATAACCTAAATATTCAAATTTAACTTAATTTATCATTGTTCAACCATGTTTAACATAAAAAATATGTTTAATTTCATTTATGCAAATTTAGCCATCTTTAGCATAAATTATTATTTTAAATATAAATTATATTAATTTAACCATACATTAACAATTTTCAACCATGATGAGCCTAAACAATTGTGTTTAAAGGTGTTTAACCATGTTTAGCCTAAGTAATTGTGTTTAGCCATGTTTAATCTAACTTAGTTTATGTCTAGCTTAGATTAACCTAGTTTAGTCGAGGTCTACTTTGGATTAGCCTAGGTCTAGTTTAAATTAGTTTAATTTAATTTAGGTCTACCCTAAATTAACCTAGTTTAGTTTATGTTTACTTTGGATTAGCTTAAGTCTAGCCTATATTAGCTTAGTTTAATCTAAGTCTACCTTAGATTAGCTTAGGTCTAGCCTAGATTATCTTAATTTAGTTTAGGTCTACCCTAGGTCTAGCCTAGCTTAGTTTAAGTTTAACCTAGTTAGGTTTACCCTAGCTTAATCTAAGTCAAACTTAAAGCTTGAGTAGTTTTAATTAGACTAAGTTAATTTATTTTTAGCATAGGAGGCTTAAGTTAACTTAAGTTAGGCTTGTAGGGAGTTTAAGTTGACCTAACTCATTTTAAATCAACCTAGGCTAAGTTGCTAGGTAGTAGGTAAGTTAACCTATGTCAACTTAGGGTGCCATAATTTAATTTGAGGGTAAAGTTTTTGATCTTTGGGTGAAAACACATTACAATGATCACTTTGGGGCACTTTTCCATTTGTTACTAAAGGTATTTTATGAATTTCACATGTAATCCATTTAATTTTGAGTTAAAATTTTTGTGTTTTGGTTTTAAAATTTTGATTTTCATAAAATTAATGTTATCTAATTTTTTAAAAAAAATTTAATAATGTAAAAGAAAGGAACCATGTGTATATTTCTATGTACATTGTATAACAAAGCTCATTTTTTCATTTCAAATTGCTTTAATATTTAATTTCATTAATATTTTTTAAATAATAAAAAATATAAAAATATTCCCACCTTAAAATACTTGTCACATTCCATTTGCAAGTGATTATTTGTGAAAATGTTAATTTACCATATACTTATGACCAAGATGGTTAAAAGAACCCATTTATGACATGAAAATTATCAAACTTTTCAAATGGTTCACAAATTTGGTTTAAATTATGTGAAATGACATGTGAAATAACTATTATAAATTTCATGAAAATTAAAAATCATTTCAATCATTTTTGGAATATATTTGCATTTTCGAATATGTTGTGACATGTATTTTTTCATGCAAATATACTCCAAGCCATCATAAAATAAAAATCGAATGATTATTATTTTTTTCTATTTTTTTTTTGGGGTTATGCTTTACCATAATATGCAAAAACATTGTGAAAATCTTTTGAAGTTTTGACATGGTTTAGGTTCAAAAATGACCACCAAGAAAAACAATACAATGTGATTACACAAATGGGGTTACTATAGTGTGCTTTCACCCCTTTATAATTTTGTGTTTGATAAATTTAATATAAAAAAATGTCATAATGGAATGGATGAAGGCTTGAACCCCAAAGTGGAGGTGAGGGGTTCAAGTCATTGTTTTTGCAACTTATGATACATAGGCCATTTAACCTAGGTTAGGTAACCTAGTCTAGGCTACTTAACCTAGGAGGCCAAGGTTTGTTTTAAACCTAGGCCATGTAGTTTAGTTAAATAGCTTAGGCTAATTAATTTAAGTTAAGTTGACTTTTGGTTAGGTTAGCTACATATGTTACCTAGGTTAGATTAGGTTGAGTTTGTTCATGTGTGATGACTCATAATTAAACAAGTGTTTATAGAATTTTGACACATGTCGTCCATTTATTAAGGCATTTTTTATAACTCCTAGTTGAGTAAATGATTAGGTTGACATGGCATGCATTTTACACGTCAAACCAAGGTTAATGATGACATGGAATTTTAATATTATAAACAAAAATATTAATTCATAAGATAATTGGGCTTTGTAACTATATGTCTTTTGCGATTAAGTGGGTGAAATGACATGCGTTAAACAACTCAATAATCACATGTGACGCACTCCCAAACTCTTTGGTAGACTCAAATATGAGTCTACGTGTAAAAACAATAAAAGGATAAGGAGTTGGGGCACGTTCCCTAGTTCACAGCACTTTAGGGGTAAAGGGGCATGTTGGAGCTTCAGGATGGGGACTAGGAAGAGTGACAAGTAATTCAATTATTCACATGGACCTACACAAACCAAACAATAAGTTGGTTAGTGCATAACTAGAGCACTTTTGGTGCACAAATGAGCTGCGGGCAAACATGGACTCATAAAACTCATCACGACCTCGACTTGAGGGAAGCCATCACCTTCCCCCTTATAGTCTTTGTGCCTGATTACGGGGCTAACACCCAAATGACATTTTGTCCTGGGATTCCCAAATGGGAGTCCCGAAATTCCCGAAATTGGGACTTTTGCGATTTTGGAGGACCATAACTTTGTGTGCAAACCTCAGATTGAGATGAGGTCTAAAACAAAGTTGTAGCCCTCATCGAGAGTTTTTCAACGATATGTGATATGCCACTTGAACGCAAGGAAATTGGGGCGATTTCGAATTTTAATGGTTGGGAGTCAAATTGCCATAACTTGTATTTTAAGTACTCAAACGGGTCATATGAGCTCATTTTAGACATCTATGTTCCAAGAGCTTTTCAACGATATAAATAACATTTCAATCCAATGAGTTTTGACCCGTGTAATTGCCCTTTGAAAATTTGACAATTCATTAGGATTCCAACTCCCAAAGTGGGAGCTCATTTGGGAATGTGGGAATTCATTCCCTCACATTCTCTTGCACTCTTGGGAACATGAAATGTGATTTCCAAGTTCACTTTTGGCTCGCACCTTTGCAAGCCTTTGCTTTGATCGCGAACCCAAGGCTAGGGTTGTGACATGCATTTTACATGTCAAACCAAGGTCAATGATGACATGGAATTTTAATATTATAAACAAGAAAATAATATTAATTGATAAGATAATTGGGCTTTGTAATTATATGTCCTTTGCGGCTAAGTGGGTGAAATGACATGAGTTTATAATCACTAGTCACAAATATCCTTTTTAACTAATACATATTCATAAAAACATGTCACAAAACCCAAAATGTGTCCTTGTGATAGTTGAGGTGAAAAAATAAACATAATTTTTTTTGGTTTTATAGACATGAGATTGAAAGAGAATAAGATGCCCACCAATTATAACCTCTTCAATGTTCATGATGGTTTTGAAAAAACAATGTTGATTACAAGGTAAACATAAAGGCTTGAGTTTTTAAATTTTATTTCTTTTAATTTGAGACAATCATATGTGTTGTAGTTGTTTCTAAGTTCCAGATGTTTAATTTCCAAATTGTTAACATTTAAATTATGAAATAGTAATAGGATGGATGGATGGTGTTCATGTATACATAGGAGCCATCAACAAACCACATTGATAATCATTCGTGCATTTATACATTGGTGGTCCATGTGGGAGCCATTATTGTGCCACCAAAAAAAGAAGTTGCTAAGAATAGTAACCATCATTTCACATAGGATGCCTTAATTGATGAATGCATTGACGTTTTTTTACAAAAAACAACATATGTGCAATGTAATTTCTTGGCATGTTCATTATAAAGAGTTTGCAAAATGAATACCAATAGGCCCTTCATAAAAGTTAACATGAATTGCAAAAAAAAAAAATAGAAAAGAAACGTTGTTATGGAAGAAACGTAATAAGGAGAGATATGTGAAGAAAGAGAATAAGTTTTATTGATAATAATAACATCCACAATAGACAAAGACAATGGTGTTCATAGACTTGGAAGAAGAAGAAGAAGAATTTGTGGTTGGGGAGCAAGAGGAAGAAGAAATGATGACATCGCATGTAGAAGCATTAACACCAAAACTTCATGTTAATGTTCTACACAATGTGCAAACAAACTAAGTATCACAAAACAACATATACATTCAAGTTTGTGTGTTATTAGGAAGAAGTACTATAAGAAATCATGGGTTTTCAAAAGGTTCAACTTGATTAAAGTGTTCACATTGACTAAAAGGATGTTCCTTTTGATTAAAGACATGAGGCATGAAGGACACATGGTTTTTTTGGTTGATTCTTTTGATTGAAATGACCATTTTGACAAAGTGTTAAGTCATACATTTAGTGAAAAATGACAAATCTTTAAAATGGTCCATGAAAATGTCCATGGCTTAGTCAAAACAACCATACTAAATGGCCATATTTAGTCAAATTAGCCATATTAATTTGGTGGTTTAGTCTACTTATTATGCTGACTACATTACCTACCTACTTACTTATTTAACATATGCCTACCTATTTAACTAAATATGTTTTACCTACCTACTTATCTAACATATACCTACCTACTTATTTAAATATGTCCTACCTACCTACTTACTTAAATATGTCATACTTACTTACCTATGTAACTAACATATACCTACCTACTTACTTAAATATATCATACTTACCTACCTACCTATTGACCCACCATTTACTTACCTATGTCTTATTTATTTATTACTATTTACCAAAGTTACTTATTTATTTACTTACATATTTATCTATCTTCCTACCTATTATCTACCTACCTACCTATTTATTTATCTATCTACTTACTTATTATTTACTTACTCACCTACATATATTTATTTATCAATCTACCTACTTATTATCTACCTACATACCTATTTATAATTTACATAAGTAGGTATGTACATTTAAAAACATAAGTAGGCAGGTACGTGTACTATTTATCTACCTAGTTAAATAACTACTAACTGGCTTACGAAAAAAGTTGAAGTTCAAATGTTGTTATATACATTGACAAAAAAATTCATGGAAGTTCAAGGAAACATAATGTTAAATGTGTTTATTGTCATATTGTTTTAAAAATTGGTGGGGTGGTTTGATGACCAAGACATTGGTGTGGAGCCAAATAGACCAAGGTTCAATCCCCTTTACCAATGTGTATTATGTGGAATATGTATATTTGAATATATACCTTGTACATGTGTGTAAAATGTATAATATTTAGGTGGGTTGTGGATAGGTAAGTAGGAGGCTATGGTGGGTAGGTAGGTCATGGCTAGGTGGGTAGGTAGGTAGGTAGGTAAGTACTTATTTATATTTATTATTTACATTTTATATTTACAAATTGAGTTTTTTTAATTAAATTTTTTTGGTTGCTCAATTTTTTGTTCGATTTGACTAATCAAAAAAATCATTTTATGGTTAATAAAAAAACCACCAATCAAATTGGACATGTTCAAATCAACTTGTCCATTATGATTAAGTGGTCAAATTGACCAAATGTCAAAATGATGGGTTATTTATTTATATTTTTAATCAAATAAATTGTGATTTTTTGTAGTGAAAAAGAAAAAGATATTAATATTTTTTCTTCCAAAGGAACAATATTGGTTTGCACTAGCACCACATAAGTATATGGCAAAGCTTGAACACCTATAGGCGTGGGTTAACATGAAAGGAAGAATGCATGTTTAAGCAAACACTATCGGTTTAGTGGGATTGTTTTATGTTGAATGGAAGACCCCACACCATGACCTTTTCATCCAATTTTTTAATACTTGGATCACCATTGATGATCAAATTTTTGCACCAATGTATAATAAGCTGGTTTGTATTGACAGACTTACCTTTACTAGAAAATTCAAAAATTTTGTAGGAGATTCACAATTGGCCATTTGCACAAAGGACCCAACAAAACAAGCATTCGTGGATATCATGATCAGATCTCGTGCACATGTTGGAAATGAACAATGGAATGTTTCCAAAATGACGCATCCTTATAACATTCGGTTTGTAGCACTACTACATATCACTTACCAAAGTGAATGGGCGAACTACTTTAACAACCAAAATGCTATTACGTTCATGATTACGAATGCCAAAGATTTGGTTAACTAGGTTGACATTATGTTCAACCACAAGAAGAATGAGTTGTAATGCTGGTCCACAGTGCAGATAGTAATGCTTAAGGGAATCAATAAGGTGGTGGAGAGTAAAAACATTTGCAATTTTGCTCCACTGATTGAAGTCTTCATGCAAAACTAGTTTCTGGAAGAGGATGGAACAAAACATCATCATCCAAAGGTGCAAGTGGACGTATGATAAAACAAATTCAGCAACACCTGCGCAGTACCCATTGAACATTTCTAGTGAATAGTCAATCACCTAAATAGGCAGCACCAATGGAGCAGATGCACACTCGCACTTAAACCCAATCTGTGGTATAGTCAAATGAAGAGGAAAGTGAAGGTCCGCTTGTTTAGCGATGACAAAAAATGCAGGGACAATAAGAACTAGAACCATTACCTAACTATAGAGACAACTAATAGCAGAGTCAGACTCCAATTTCATCAATAGGTTGGAGTTAGCAGTTCACATGAGTTTAGGCAGCACCACTCTCCTACATTGGCAACACATAAAGACTTGATTATCTCCAACAACATACACCTATACATCAACAGGAGGCCCCATAACTCCTTGTACCAGTTGGGAGACAAACTACACCCAAGTCCGAACTGATTCAGCAGGTACATCAGGCTAAACCATAAATGATGCAACCTGAAAGCTGAAGATAAATTAGGCTCTTCTACACAGGCACTTCCACAAGATACAAGTTTACTATAAGTTCACAACATGTTACACTGGGGGTTCATAAAGATGTTACACCTGGTTTCCATACACCAAGTGGTGTACGGATGGGAGGAGGAGTAGATCTGCATAAACAAGCAGCATGTATATTCTAGAACATAGAAAAATATGTCTACTATTTGTTAGGCTAGGGCTGAAACTGGTCAATTAATTGATCAATGCAGTTGAAAATTTCGGGTGGATTGAGTGGACCAAAATGGTCACTTTTTCTTGTACTTATACTCATTTGTAAAATTTGGACAAAGAATAGGTGTGGGTTTTATTCTCACACCATGTCACATAACTTCTGTTTATGTTCAGGCCCATTGAGTGGAAAGGTTTTATATTGACATTTTATTTTTTGGTAATTCAATTGCTTGCACTTTTAATCATGTCACTTCATATCATGAAGCTGTTTTGAACCTTTCAAGTAAAATTGAATTGGTCCACACCTTCATTACACAAGTTCATCTCCAAATAACCTTTGGTAGCAAGTTTTATTTTGTGATGCCCAAATGAAATTATAGCCGAAATTGACATCTTCTTAATTCCACCCATTGAGCATAATTGGCCCTAATGTACTGTCTCAAGTTGCAATGGGACCTTTATGGTGGAAGAAGTTTGAAAATTTCCAACCACTTCACCTATCATGCCCAAATTTTATTTTATTGCTTGTTACCATATAGTTCATTCTCACAAGTAGAATTCAAATATTATGAGCTTTTCTCACCCTTCTTTGAAACTACTAACTAAAGGATTCAAGAAATGTAACAACCCCTTAGAATTTTGGTGGTGTAATTGGAAGGCACATTATAGTGTGCAAGTATTCCTGTCCTCCAAATGGGCATTCTATTTTCACAACAAGCTTTACAAAAAAAATATAAAGCCATGCTCTTTGAAAGTTGCATAATTTTGTATGCAATGTAAAGCCCATGAACAAAAGCATTACTAAAACTTTGCAAGACCAAATTCATTAATGCCCTTGTCCTCAGGCTTTACCCTATGCATATTGTTCCCCTTCTTGCCTTCAACCACAACATGTTTATGCTCCATTTGTCAAATTCCACTTTCTAAACATCTCTTGGGCCCCTTTTGATCATATATATATTTATTTTAAAACTTCATTTTGGTTTTCATTCTTAATGGATTGCATAACATTTGAACTTGTGCATTTTATGTAGTACATGAAAACAACATTTGTAAGTTGTGGATTGCCTTTGCCACCATTGATTTCTGTTTTCACTATTTAGGAACCTTATTCTCATAAATGTAATTGTTTCATGGGTACCTTAATAATTTAAGGTCAATTTTTTGGTCAAAGATTCAACCATATTTGACAACTTTTTCCCTTGGGTTTTAAAATATGTGCACACGACTAACATTATTTCTAAACGTTTCAAGTGAACGAATCTGTAATTTGAAAATATAATTACTTGAAAATGTTATAAGATGAAGGTAAACCCTAAACATATGCAGGTAAGGTTGAAGGTGATGTTGTCATTGAAGATCAAGCCAAAAGTAACATTACCTTTATATTCAAGGACAACTCATACCTATAGGCACAAATTGAATACCCTTTTGTTGATGTGAAGATTGCCTTTCCAACATTTAAAAATTTTCCTTGACTTTTTTAATGTCATTTTTAATTAAAGCCTTATATACCATAGGTTGAAACTAATATTGGGTAGGTATACCCATGGCACTTAGGTATAGAAACTAATATTGGTCATGGTATCACCAATGAAGCAAACAAGTACCTATAACTTTGTCATAATATTTTAATAATAGATTTATTACCCTATATGTGACCAATCCTTATTTTTTGCAATGTGTGGCCAAATTTCACCCTTGGTTAAGGAATCACAATGAAGGTTATAACCAGTGTTGGGTGGGTATCACAATTTTATGATACCCATCAAGTTCAGTTTTCACAAAATAATATACAAAAGGGTCTGGTTCTCCCAAAAATAAACTTTTAAAATTTTTGTGCCAGGCAAGGGTATTTTAAAAGTTATTAAACCAGTTCTCACAATGTCGGTTTTCAAAAATTTGAGATAGCCAGTTATTCTTTGTCGGTTTTCACAAACTGGGTATTACCTTTTATTTTATTTTAAATTTTTTTAAAAATTAAAATTAAGATTAAGTAATTATTGATTTGATTTATTTTTTTAACAATGAAAAATTTACAAGCAATGTTACAAAGAAAAATCTAAAATAACCAAGAATTTATTTATTGAAATTTTACACTTCAACAACTTCATTTTTTCAAATTCCCCTTCAAACTTTTCTAAGTCTATCTCTCTTTCAAGGAATCCTACTAAATTAGATGAAAATCTACATTTTATTTTAGAAATATTAGGTCAATTTTTGTTGACAAAAATCAAATTTTATAAATTTTCTATTTGCATGGTGAGCAACAAGGTGCAACAACAAGCAACAAGGTGCGACAAGGAATAACAAGATATGAGGAGCAATAAAGCATGATGGCAAGCAACAAGACACGATGGCACAACAACAAGGTGCGGAGGCAGAACACAGGGCAAGATACAAAGGCAAAACAAAAATAATGAAACACAAAGAAAAAAAATTCTAACTAAAATTTCAGATCCACAACACAAATGCAAATGAAAACATGCAAATTGGAGGAGCAAAAATGCAAAAAATTGCAAAATTCAAAGTGCAAAAGGACAAGTGAAAAGGAAGATACCTGTTTTATACAAAATTTTAGGGTTTACAAGAAGGAGTGTTGGAATGTGATGCCTCCAACCTAACCTTAAATTTTTAAGGTGGTTAAACCTTGAGACCTGACCTGGGTACAGGGTCAAACCTTACCCAGTTCTCAGATGATTATTGTTATTATTTAAAAATCCAGTTATCACATCCATTCAATTTTCAGTTAGGGTATCGCTCATGGTGATACCATGAAAGGATCAGACCAGGATGTCCAAACGATGCCCAGGTAATTTCCCAAGGTATTTATCATACCCTCGTAAGTTTGCGTATAACAAAATTTTAAGTTGATTTTGCCACCAATGAGGTTGGATGAACTAACATGCTCAATGAAATTATGTGCTTATATTGCTAGGATGGATGTCATTGTAAAATGGAAGCAAATTTTACAAATGGGTGTAAGTACAATCATTATTTCATATTTTACAGATTACAATTTATCCATAGGGTCTTAATTTGAAGTTAATAACTTGCATATGTAGATGATGAAATATTTTTTTTGCAAAATATTCAAAAAAGCAATTAACTTTCAAGGTTGAACATTGAAAATTGTGATCTTGATACAAAATTTATATATGGATTTCAAAATAGTTCAATCATTGACATTATAATTGTTAGTGATTCAATTTAATTAGATAACATGTTAGTATAAACAAATTTCAAGGATTTCACAATGTATAAGTTGCAAGCTATTTTTTTGTGGACTTTTTGATGATTGAAAAAAAAAAAAAAAATAAAAAAAAATCCAAATAATTTTAAAAAAAAAAAAAATTATATTTAATTTATATAAAAACATATTAAATAAA
>Ga0116231_10007129_pt1 | contig 20753 bp, 19 predicted proteins | sample S1TSphgellanicum_2_FD_89695 | JGI IMG/M metagenome (GOLD analysis project Ga0116231, IMG submission 89695) | Host-associated microbial communities from peat moss isolated from Minnesota, USA - S1T2_Fd - Sphagnum magellanicum MG | ecosystem: Host-associated > Plants > Peat moss > Unclassified...
TCTGAGTTGAATTCCACATGGGCATAGTGCCTTCCTGGAGGCCATGTCACAGCCTTCACCCACCTCACAACCGGCTTGTCTTCAAGTGTGCAGCACAACATTCTGTCAAAAACCTCTCGCAAGTCATGAACATTGTATGCCTCTGCTGTGAGGGGCAGATTCCCTACATACAGAGTACTTTGCCACCGACTTGCCGACTCTTCCTCAGCTGCAAGTTTTGAATCCTTGGGCAGAGGCTTTTCCACATTTTGGTTTGGAATTGCAAGAGTGCATGATGTAGACTTGCTTGCCAAGGCAAAAAGAGGCACAAACTTGGGGTGGCGGCAGATGAAAACAGAGTCACCCATGCTTTCCAACAACTTGGAATCCTTAATGCACTTGTAAACCAGAGCATCTGCCACCACATCTGAAGAAAGCTCTAGATAGACATCCACACACTCAGGAAGAATATAGATTTCAGACAAAAAATTGGAATCAGCTCCTGGGTTGGAACCTCCAAGAATTTCAGAAAACCGTTTCTGGAGGAGTTGTTCACTACGCCATTGTTCCGGGAGGTTGCCTACGTACAACATCTTGGCTGGGTCCAAGACACGATCTCCTTTGAACATCCTCTCTCTAGGCATTGCTGGCACCATCTCTGCCTTCAAGTTTCTTCCCACCGAAAGTTGTACTCCATTGACTTGCAATGGCATACTTTTCACCTGGCAAGCATCAAGGACAATGCGTGCAAACACCTCTGAGGAAAATTGAGCAAAAGCATAGCTGCCAGTGCTGCGTTCGTAGAGAGAAATGTGCTGAATTTCTGCACTCTTTGCAGGCACAAACTCTAGAGGCTTGAAATATGCCTCCAAAGCTTCTCGTATTACCAGGATTGTATTCACCAAGCCCACTGGAATATTCCCCACAAAAATTGACTTTGCATGCTCACGTGCATCACGTCTGGCATCAAATCCCTTGTGCCCAACTGAAGGGATTGCTGAATTGGTACCCATTGGAGGAGGAAAACTGTTGCTGATGAGGGAAGTAGGAGAGGGAGCAATGGAGCTCAGCCTGCTTCCAAGTGGAGTTCCCGTTACAGTCATGCTGGTCACAGGTTCCATTCCAGGAGGAAACAACTGTGGAGGTGGCACAGAGGGGACAGATGAAGGCCACCCAGATGGAATTGCTGAAGATGATTGTTGGGTTCCATTGTTGCTGTGTGGAGAGGTTGATCGAATTGAGGACAAACAACTAGCTTCTGGTGGAAAGACATTTGATGGCCCTGAGGGACAGATGCAGTAGTGTCCATCCATCCACATAGTATTAGGGACCAACCAACCATCATGCAAAACCACCAGGACATGAGAAGAAGCCAGCTACAAATTACACACAAAGAACAACAGAGAGAGACTGCAGTGTCTTTTGTGTCAGAAAAATCTCAATTACAGTGTGTATTGATACCACTGCAATATAGCATTCTTTATGAGGCAGATACCTGGTGGTTGAAACCAAGGTACTGGTCTTGCTTTTTGTAAGAGTCTCCTTGCAAACTAGTTTCAACTTATTAACATGATGAGTTCCCAGAATTGGACATATCATACCTGGAGGATGCAGTGGCCCAAAAGAGTATTCTTGTTTGAGCTGTGTCCCATCACTAGGCAAAGATGGCAAAGGCCTTTGTGGTAATGAGTCTGGCAAATCTGGTGAAACCATGCCTGCAACTGAAGGAAATTGATTTGGAGGTAGTCTTGGTGGCATTGGATTTGGTGGCATGAATGGCGGTATGCTGCTCTGAAGCTGGAAGCCTGGACCTTGGGGGCTCAACTCAGATTTTACGGATGTATTTATTGGCCTCAAAACTGAAGCCAATTTACCTGCTACAGTACAAAGGATGTCAGATACCATCCAAAGTTCATGTAGTGCATATAGCAAACAACCACATTCAAGGATGACTTGCTATGTGACATTTGTCAATGTCTTAACAGACAACACTACAGTGTGATCTCCTCCTTATACCTCTCTGACTCTTCCCCGATTTTTCCTTGTGCCTTTACAGCCAGCCCAGCTTAGGCTAGTGGGCATTACAGTTGCCCCTCAATATGAAAAATCTACAGAACATTGCCTGGAAGGAGACTTGACCTGGAGGTAGTGAAGGATTTTTAATTGCAGAAGACTGTGCAAGCAAGGGGGACTGAGGTTGTGGAGGACCAGATGTGCAAGGTGCAGCAGAAGCTGTGCAAGAGTTGTCAAGGAGAATTGGTGCTGTGGGTCTAACTTGGCTCACAGGTCCCCACACATGGCCAGGTATGGCTCTCTCTGGAAAATCCTTGTGCTCTTGGAGCTTTTGCAGATTTGAAAGTGCGCACCCAGGTTGATGCAAAGCAACTGTAGCAGCCAAATCTCTCTTATGAGAAATCTGATTTGCAAATCCTGGTGGGAGTTCAGGGGATGGAGCTTCATCAAGTTCAGATACAGATAAAGGGGATGGCAGTTGCATATTATACTTGTCTAGCTCTAGCAGTCTATTTGAGCTACTGCCAGCTATGCCTGTTCCAGCAGCTCTTGCAGTTTCATGGTTGCTGACTTCACCAGACAAAGAAGGCTGGGGAACTTTGTTCAATGGAAAAACTGCATGGGTGTCTGGCTTTGTGACTGTATATGTCGGATCTATCACAAGCTCTCCAGCATTGGCGCCCTGGCCAACCAACAACTGGTCATGATCAGATGAACAATTTGTGACTGCTGAGACCTTTGCATTGGATCTCAGCCCAGATGGGGGAGAACCCAGAGGTGGGGCTCTTGTCAAGCAAGCTTCCAGGCTCCAGGTGTCGACATGAGAAATGTGCCTATTGGAAAAGTCTTCAGCAATGGTCACACTTCTCTTTTGCCTCTGAAGGAAACTACTACTACCCTTCTTTCCCCCAAGTTTGAAAGCTGTTGTCCTCCCAACATCTATTTCTTTTGTAGCCGTTCCATCTCGGGTAATCACAAGTGCTGTTGCTACACCTGGAATTCCGAACAAGGAGTCACCCTCTGCCTGGTCTCCCCTTGCTTTTGTTGCTACACCTTGAAGTTTGGTTGAAGACTTGTTTCCAGGTACCATCTTCTTTTCCTCAGAATCCATTGACAACAGTCCACAACCCGAACCTTTGGGCACCTTCCCACCAACAACTGGGGGGCAACTTTGAATGTCAACTGCATTGGCTCCAAGCCTTGCTTTCTTGGGTGGTGATGGAGCTGCAGCAAGGTCATTACTCTCACTGTTCGAGACCTTTTTGACTGGAAAAATCTGGTCAGGTCTCTTACCTTTTACACCAACAATGCGCTTGACTGTTGGAAGATCTCTATGATCCAATTGGTCTCTTGTTTTGATTTGACCACCCAGTTTTCCTCTCATGTCCATGTCATCATGGGAATCACTTGCCACTCTGCCTTCTTGTTCACAAGACTGTGATTGGCCACTGCTTGGAGCTTGATTGCTGTCACTCACAACCTTCTGGAACAAACTCTTTGGTGTCCAATCTGCTTCTCCAATGCCACCTTTGTCATTCTTTAGCTTTTCAGTAGATCTGCTGACATCTTGACATAAGTCTTGCTGGTTCTGACCCTCATCTTCAAAATCTGATACAGGACTAACACCCGTCAACTCCTGGGCCAGGGCTGCTTCATCTCTTGGCTCTAGCAGAGCCCCAGATCTTCCAGCCTTCCTTATCCGACATCTTCCTTTATTTGGTTTTGGGGAATTAGAGACATCTGTATCCCATGAATCCTGAACTTCTCTATTTGGCTTATCATTTGAAAGCACATTGTCTTCATGTGATTTGTCAGTGTCTAAGGTAACATTCCCAGGACTTCCCAACAAAACTTCAGGTTCTTCAGCACCAAGAACTGGGCTTGTCTCTCGGAAGCAAGCAAGGGGAGGTATACCAATCTTTTGTGACCATAGCCTCCTCTGGTGCTGATGGATGTCTGGTGAATCTGGGTCCTCATGATGCGAAGGTGCACAATTTTCTGTGGACATTTCAGCAGCTGGTGAGACATGTATAGCTTGTGTTCGGCCTGTGGTTTTGCCAAACCTCCTGTTAAACTCATGCACATCTTGGGTCTCACCAGCAGATTCAGTCTGTGTTGGAGCATGTGAGATCTGGTTTCATCCAAAACAGCAAGAGGACATGTCAATGCCACCAACTATTATTGTAACAAAAAGACTTAGAGCAACACCCTCTTCCTTGAAGAGTTGGGTAGCTTGACTTGCTGAAAATATTTCTCTTCGCACAGAAACTTCCAGTCAAGTATTGAAGGGATCACATTACAGAAAGTTGAAGTGAAGGTCTTTTGTGAGACATCACAAATACAAGTTCATGGTGTTAAGCTCATCATAGTCACCTTGCCAGAGGTTCGATTCACTCCATATTCACTGATCCATATACGCCAAGTCATCCAGAATGTGGTGCCTCTGCTGGGGACCTCAAGAAAGGGCAACAAGTTTACCCCAGCTTTGTCCCATCTACAACTGTTCGAATCTGAGAACTCGTAGTGTTGAGAACATATCAAACAAGCATAAGACAAAAGAGCATAAGGATCTTAGGATCTTACTTTTTGTCCTCGCTTCTCATTCCGCTCTGCAACAATGCAGTTTAAAACGTTTTTGTATTCATCTTCTTCAATATAGGACCACCCTGCTTCTACTCCATAAACCTGCCCCACAAGAACAGCACCTTCTTAGCATGCCATGGACTGCATTAAAAAAAAACAAAATAATGGAGTTCACAAGAGCTTACAATGGTCAATATAAATCCCACAGAATGGAAGTGGACATTGTACTGTTTGTAAGCCAGCAATATTGTTCCCTACAGGTCTTGGAAGTCCTTAGGGTGCAGAATCACAATGAACAGTTGACCCAATGACCACCATTGCATACAAAAGTTTATTCATACAAACAGTGGAAATTAGGTCTATAAATGCTTACAAGGTAGCCAAAGATAATGATTGCAGAGCAGACCTAGGGGCCAAAGGGAGAGAAATCACACATTCAGAAGGTTGCGTACAGTGCGTATGATCAGTGCTTTGGAGAACTGGAGTGGCTGCAACACCTGTAGCACTATCTTCAACCGCTCTTTGTAGTCGGCTTTCATTCTGTGCAATCCCTACCTCATTTTCTACTGCTCTTATACCCAGAATACTAATACACCACTCCCCTTTGATAGACTAGCAGGGCAACGGCCACACAAGAGTGTTCTTCTCCTTTCAGCAAGCTCATCTTGTATGCACAGGTACCTTCATTCACAGCATACATGCCAGCCCTATGCATGGGAAGTGTCATGCACTAAACCCAGGAATGTAAGCATCCACTCAACTGCTACCTGTATACCTGCATACTGCTCCACCAGCTGTATCCACAGCAACTATCTCGCAAACAATTCCACCACCACAGGTCTTGGTTTGTGCATAAGCTAAGTGCATGTTTAATGCACATGATGAACCTGTGCTCAAAGGCCTCTGTCGCCAACATACCCAAGCATGCTCACTGCATGAATGTTGTCAACATGTTAGGATTTGTTGAGCCAATCTTTGCACACAAACTTGAACAAAGTAACACCATGGCCTGGCATGTAACAAGCTAGAACTGATGTAAAGGACAATAATGGGCAAGTCCTTGCATTCGAACAATTGGAAGAAGGGATGTCAGGCACAACAATGGCAAGTCCTTACATTCCTACAATTGGAAGAAGGGATGCCTTCCTCAAAATTCAAATGTAACGAGGAATCCACATCTCAAACAAATTCTTGCAACACCCATCTGAGAAAAACACCACCCCTATAGCATTGGCTGTTAAGCTAGCTGCCAAAAGCTCTGCATTCATTTTTGGCAAAATCTCATTCCTCTCTGTTCAAAGTGTTGCCTCTAGAGTCAAGCAAAACAACACAAAATTCCCAGTCTACAAATGAGGAGCTCTTTGTTTTAGCCATCAAATAGTACTAAAATACTGTGTGTAAGAAGAACCCAAAACTTGGCCTGGCTTGAAGCTGCAGTTCGAGATTGCTCCTCGTTTGGAGATATAGGGTTTCAGGGAAACAGAGTGACAGCAGCAATCCAAAGGATTGCACAATTACAAGGGCCTTTTTCTTCTCATGCACCACCCAGGAAACCCAACAAGTTTTCTTCCCTCTCCAGCAAGGCTCAACCCAACAACAGAGAGGAGAAAAGAGATCCTACATTCTTGTTTGTTCACCTGCTTTAGGTAAGTACTCTTATGCAAAGATTGTGGTATGTTTGCATCATCATGTTGGTTGGTAACCAACATGTGATGCTTCTTACAGTTAGAAGATCAGGTGTGATGGGAGGAGATGCAACAATGCATTTAGGAAGAAGAGGACTAAAAACCTACTCCTCGATGCACCAAAAGGGTTTTACATTTTGCAGCAAAAGAGAACTCCAGTTTTAGGAGCTGGAACAAGACGAGGAGTCAGTGACTGAAACACAAACAGACACAGAGCATAGAGTGCGAACTCCAGAGCCTTACAAGAATGCATGCAGAAAAGATCTGGAACCTGGCAAAGTATCGCTGTTTCTTTCTTCTTGCAGTCCAAGGAAGAGGTTTCCGGAATGAGCAGCGCAAAGGAAGTCGCGTTTGCTGGAAAGCCGTCCGTCACAAATCCAAACACAACAGAAGAATCTTCTTACAAGGAGCACCACGATCGGACACAAGCACAGAAGGAGAAGAAGAAGAAGAAGAAGAAGAGGGTGTGAGACGCTGCTTTGTAGTAGTAGTGCATGACAGGAGCTAGCTCTTCTGTGCGTGCAGAAGACACGAACTGGAGAAGATGACGAAATGGGTTCCTCCTCCTCTGCTCTTCACTCACTCAATGTGTGTGCAAAACGGGAGGAAGAAAGAAAGAATGGGGTCAGCGACTTCTTCGTCGTCCTTCTCGCGTCGGATTGTTGGAATTAGCTCGGAATTTTGCGTAAAAGCTGCAGCCAAATCCGCTGGATGATTCCTGCTGCATACCCAATCACCCAAAACCGGAAGCTTTTGCTGCGAGTTTCAGGAGGAGAGCAAAGCCCAAACTCCGTGAGACTTCGTGATTCTCGCAAACCCTAAATGTTGTTGGACCTTTATGCTTCGAGGTTGTCTGGAATTGCAGCTCCTCTTTCTGGCTCTGGAATTGCAGCATTTTCTTCGCTGAGAAATAGGACCGGGGCTGTGTGATCGCAGTTTCGTTCCAGAAAAAGCTTGTGGTGGGGAAGGGGGATTCGGGAAGCTTGTTGGTTTAGGACTTGCTGCGCGGCATTTGAGGGAAACGCAGGAGACCATGCTTTGACATCGCAAAATCCATGTCACTCCACTGTCGAGCTCGCTGGCTGGCTGCTGCTGCTGCTGCTGCTGCTGCTGCTGGTACCATCGCAACAAGCTTCTCTTCCTGTCGAGGAGGTCACAGAAACATAATCAGTAGTGCCAGCAGCAGGAGAGTGTCGTTTGTGCACCACAGTGCTGTGCGGCGCTTGAGAGCTCTCAAACATGGAAACTGGGATGGCAGAAGAGTTGTTCCAGGGAGGTCCAGGAGGAGCTGCTCCAAATTCGCGTGTCTTCTGAGTGTGGCGGACGATGTAGGAGGAGCAGCACAGCCGGCAGCAACAACAACAACGCGAGACAAGAAGCTTGTCAACAAGAAGCAGCAGCAGCACCAGGGCAGTAACAGCAGCAGCAGTACAGAAAAGCATGAATTCGATGACATTCAAGACCTGATCGTGTCGCCTCCAACTGTGGCAACAACAACAAAAGGCAGCAAGAAGGCGGCAGCAGTAGGAGCAGCAGCAGCAGGAGGAATTAGGGAGCTTCCCACTCTCCTGGAGCGAGAAGCTCGTGCTCTTGAAGGCTCCTCTGATTTCTCCAGAAGAGAAAGGAATGAAGCTGTGAATGGGCTCCTGGATCTCTTGGAACAGAAGGGAGTCACTCCAGGATATGCATTTGAGTTTGTCAGATATGCTGGCGAGCTCATTGATATCCTCATTGCCGAAGCAAAGCAGACTCCTGGTAAGCTGCCGCCACCTCCTCTATCTCCTGTTCCTTCTGTTAATCTCCTCCTTCTTAGCAATGATGCATCTGCAAATCCTGACCTAGTAGCAGCAACAAACCTTGAAAACACCATCACCACCACTCCAGCAAGATCATGCACGAAAATTCAATCCACATTTGTAGCACCACCCAGAAATCCAAAAAATTAGTCCGCCATTTCTGAATTCCAACAGCATTCAAAGAGGGATCACAAAACCCTACAGTCCAGAAACCCCAGAAATCAGTTTGTGCCACACTCGTCGATCTGTCATCAGAAGAGAACTTGGAGAATGCCGGCAGCATTCAGAGACCAACAAGAAAAGTCATCCCAACAGGTGAATCATTTCAGAACATCAGGCTGAGAGTTGCAGCTTGATGTTGGGGGTTGAGTGTTGACAGAGCGGGATAAGGCAGCACAGGGATCGACAGGAGGAGGAGGGGCTGATGATGATGATGATTTCCCAGCACTTGCAGCAAGAGTGTCCATGTGTGCAGAGCAGCAAGGACTGGCAAGGCTGGTCTTCTACTTCCAGCTCATAAGCATGAAGGCTGTTGATGTCCCCAAGCTGCTCCCTTTTGTTGGTTGGCGGATAGATGTCGTGATGGCAAAGGTTGAATTCCTGCGCAGCATTGGAGTAAGGTACTTTGTTTTGTGCAAATGCCAAAGAACTCAGATTGCTGATGGATCATCTTCTTACAGAGGATGCTGAATAGATTTACCATCATGCTTCAAGAAGTGAGGATGAATTTTTTTTCTTCTTTGTAACAGATATGAGCATCTTCCTGGCATTCTCTCCAGTTGGCCACAGCTCCTTTCTTACGAATGTGACAGGCTAGCTCTGGTTGCTGAGTACTTGACCTCCATCGGGTTAACATTGAAAGAAATTGGGAAGCTGGTCACGAAGTACCCAAAGATTTTAGGTCAAGATGTATCAAAGGATTTGCATCCAACAATCATGCTCCTGGAAAATCTGGGTATATCACTCAAGGATGCAAAGAGGCTAGTAGTGAGGGATCCCACTCTCTTCACAGACAAGGCAGAAAAGAAACTTGGGCCCCTGGTGGAATACTTACAACGGATTGGAGTCCAAAGAAAACACATTGGCGGCCTCCTGGTACGGAGACCTGTTTTACTTGACAGTGATGTGGAGAAGGATTTGGGTCCAATTGGTGATTACCTCAAGAGCATAAATGCTAGCACAGATGACATTGACAAGATTGTGACATCATTCCCATGGTTGTTTTGCTATGATCTTGAACAGGACTTTCGACCCACAGTATTGCATCTTGAGAGTTTGGGAGTTGAGCCAGGCTTAATGGGGAAACTTTTCAGACGTCACCCACAGCTACTGAAGAATCGCCATAATTTTGAGTTGAAGACAGTGTTCCTTTTGAACTTGGGGCTTGAGCAGAAAGATCTTGGCAAGGTAATCTACAATGCTCCACAGCTTTTAGGTCTCAGTGTAGAAGAAAATATGGTACCGACAGTCAAGTTCCTGCGCAGTCTGGGAGTGAAAGGGCCTGCACTTCTCAAGGTCCTGAAGACAAAGCCCATGATCTTAGCTTATAGTGTCGAGGGTAAGCTTCAGCCAAATGTGAAGTTTCTTGAAAGCATTCAAATTCAGCCAGAGGATATTGGGAAGCTGGTAACACGGCACCCACAGTTACTGACACTGAGCGTGGAGAAGAATCTGAAGCCCACGGTTAGTTATTTCCTGGATCTAGGTTTCACCAAGCAGGAATTACCAGATATGATAAGGAGGTTGCCCTCTCTTTTAGGGTTTAGCATAACAACAGTTCTAGACCCCAAGTACAGATACCTTGTGGATTCAATGAAGCGTTCACGGGCTGAGCTTGTCCAATTCCCTCAATTTTTCAGCTACAGCCTGGCAAAGAGAATAATACCACGGCACAATCGCCTTGGAGAGCTTTTTGGGTCCTTGTCATTGGGCAGCGTGTATGGATGTAGTGACGACGTGTTTGAGAAAAAGGTGCAAAGATTATTAACCCAGTCTTCTTCTTCTCACAAATCTAGTCTGGTGCGGATACCAAGGGTAGTACCTAAAAGACAATCTGTGAATAACAAAGTTAAAAGCTGACAAGCTTCTTGCACATTTCTTGTGTTGTTTCTTGAATGGGTGATGCATGCAGCATATCTTGATTTTGCTGAAGAGATATGCAACAGGGAAGCAGGATCAGTTAAGAGGGTTGCATTTGTGACAATGGTATGTTCAGAAAAGACGTATTCTTTTTCCTGCTTGCATCATGCTCAGGAAACCTGGCTGGCTACATGTGTTTTGTGTGATCTACTTCCAGTTCTGTATCTGTTGTGCATCATGTCCTTCATGTGAATGAAGAATTCAACACTTCAGAAACATGTTTAATGCATGTACACATACACAGGTAAGCTCAATAAACAAATTTTCTCCATGCATCATGACTCTCATCTGCTTGAGTCTCAAGAAAGGATCATTGTGGATACATCAAAATCACTCTCACAAACAATTTTCTCCATGCATCAAGACTATTTGTGTGCATCCTGAGAAAGGGGCATTGAGGATACATCAAAATCACTCTCACCAGTGGGAAGAAAAGTCTCAAGGCCAATCACAGTTCCACTCTGTAGATTCTTTCTGGCTGCAATGTGAACTTGCCCTGAAACTGAACTCCTGCTCTAGCAGCACAACATTTCTCTTGGTAAGCTGCATATCTCTTGCACCTTCCTTATTGAGGGTTTAGGGTTTAGGGTTAACAGCAAGGATGATGTCAGGACCTATCTCTGAAGCCCATAGCTGAAAATAACTGTGGATGGACACACATGAGTAAGGGAGACCCAAGTTCCAACACATAGGAAAAACTAGTGATCCTCTCTGTATGGTCTTCCCTTGCACATGGACATGTTTGTGTTTGGTTGTTGTGGAAATGGTTGTGAAAACAAGTAATGAACAAAAAAAGGAGGAATATTCAGAATTTTCAATTGTTTTGGTTTTTGTCTGTCTAGTTGAAAGTTGTCTGTGTAGTCTGGGTTGTGACACACATTTTCCTTATTGAGGAATAAATTTTGAATGAAAACTAAACCATGTTCATCATACTTATTGATTTTGAAAGTCAAAAGGAAACATATTCTAATCCAAGTTTAGAAATACATTTATAGGGTTTCAAAAACATGCATGCAAATCTCATGAACATTTTTTCTTGAAAAACACTTTTACCAAATGAAGACACAACATTTCTCCATATTCTATTTAGCCCAAATGGAAAACTTGAGAATTGCCTACAATTTGCATCTTGTGCATTTAGAGTTTCTTAGAAGAATAAACCACAATCAATGATAATTTTGCATTATGCCATGTCCAACCTACTCCATCAACTACTTTCATTTGCACTACTAATTGAAACATGTCAATAACTTGTAAACTTAAAGTCACCAATGGAATTAGGAACCACAATGTATATCACCAAATACAACATTTAGTTGCTTCACTTCCAACTTGTTCCTAGATTTATTCTTGTAGTTGTTCTAGATCTAGCAACAAGCATCTTATTCGTTAAGTTGCACACCCAAGTTACAAATGGTTCAAGGTTCAACTTCCCACCATGAGAAAACAAAAGAGCTCCTTTCCACTTGTGCTCCAGAAAACACAAGTTGTCAAAAGTGGAATCCAGAATTAAATCCTGAACTCCAAAACAAGGCAAATCATGTTCCTTCAAGTACACATTTTGAACTTGCCCAAGAATCAACTCCATTGTACTAGTGCAATTGCCACATGAATTATACATGACAAAGATACTATTTTTTAATAGCATATAGCCCACAGCATTTCCAGGTTCCACTCCGAGAACTTGTTTAATGACATGTTCTCCCATCTCCACAGCACAAAGAATTCTGGAAGTACTGAGAAAGCCTTTCCGTGTAGGCACTTGGTTCATAAAATGCTCCAAATTATTGATGACAGATCCTCTACAGGTCTCCAGCAGCTGGCCATTGTAGCCCAGAAAGTTAACAGGTGTTGTGCTCCAATGTTGCAGAGATACTGTAACCTGTATAGAATTGAAGTAGCACAGGCCTTTTCATGTGCACTAGGCCCACACATGGGACAAAAGACAACTGAAAGGACTGGTATTTATCTATACACCTTCTTCACAAATCTGTTTTCAGAATGTGCGAGAGCTTCTTCCTATCTAAACTTATACTTGGACACACCAAATAATGTGTGGCATCCTGTGGAACATTCCCAAAATGCTCACACATTTAGCATACACGTCAAACTAGGCTGCTGCCTACAAAACTATCAGACTCAACAGCCACCTCGAATGATCTCTACATGTGCACATTGCATTCAAAATGATTCAAATGCTGTCACGCCCTTCCTCATAGTTTACATGTTCCAGACGCATAGTTGTCCAAGATATCCCATCATGTGTGGCAGATATCTTATTGAACTCTCTATGAGCTTCCCAGAGAGCCACTTGTATCTTGTCGAACTCATCTCACAGCATGTCAACCAGGCAACTACATGACCTTGGACTCACAACGATTTTATTCATAATTTGTCACAGTGGGTATCCTGTCACTCCATTCACTTATGCCCCACTCCAGTATCTCTGTCTTACTGAGATCTGTTACCAATGATACTCTTCACATCATTGTTAGTTTCAACTTTAGTAATCACAGTTAACACACAGTGTGCTCTGATCAGAGTGGCCTGATGGAAAGCCACTGACATAGGGCCTTGTTTCTTGTTGCAGGGACATGACTTGCTTTCGATCAGAGAGCTACAAAGTGCTTTGAAAATATGTAATTAATCATATTAGAAACTCTAGGAACAGATGTGAAAAAAGAACAGATGTCAGTGCATGGTGAGTCACAGTATGACTCCCGGCTCTCAGAGCTCCTGCAATTGGTCAATCCTTGACTGGTAGAGCTATGAGATGATGGCTGCCAACACAGCTAGTTGAAAAAACATGCTGGAAAGCTCCTCTGATTCACACAGAGAATCTTGTGATCACAACAGCCTAATAGAAAGATGTCCTTACATATGCAGTTAGAATGATGAGACTACTTTATGATGGCAAGCAAACCCAATGTCACAGATCCTTTCAGTTTCCAAATTCCTTCTCCAGCGTCTTCAGTTCTGCCGTAGTTCCACTGGCGTCCCTCTTGAAGGTGGCAGTAAGCTCGCTGGCGATGGCAGTTACGCTCACAAGTCCACCCACGCCAAATCCGAACCATGCCGTATGCAGAAGAGTCGCCGTTGCGACGTTGTAGACAACCAGCGGCACAATAGCAACCCCTCCAAGAATGGCCACAGTACTGACGATCCCGGCCATCAGGATGCGTAACCTAAGCGTCTTTTGTACCTCCAAGCCGTCCGCTCGATCTTCTTGCCTCAGCTTTTCTGCCTCTTCAAACAGCGACTGCCAGTCCGCCTCCGAGTTCATCACTACCACCTCCTGTCCATCACGCGGTGGACTGCTATTAGCTTTGCTTTCCACCAGGATCTTCGCCTCGCTAGGCGTACTCTTCCCCGCCCTTACGCTCAATGACGCATACTTCACCAACTTTTTTTCTACCTCCATCTTCTTGGACTCCCCCGGCTGCTGCTGATCCATCTCCTTGGACTTCCCCTGCTGCTGATCCACCTCCTTGGATTTGCCCTGCTGCTGATCCATCTCCTTGGACTTCCCCTGCTGCTGATCCACCTCCTTGGATTTGCCCTGCTGCTGATCCATCTCCCTACAGCTGCACTAAAAGACTTCTTCCAACTTCGGAATACAACAAACCTCAATCCTTTCCAATAAAATGCCACAGAATCAAACAAACAATTTCTTTCACCACTACCCAAAACTTTCTTACGGATTCTGAATTCGTTGCACCAAGTCGATCGCCGCTGTGCTACACGACAACTGAAGCATACAAAATGCCGATCTTGCGATTCAAAATGAAGCTCAAATTTTAGTACTCCAAATAGTTTCAAGGACATCCATTGCTTTCTTGCTTGCTTGCAATCGGCAAGTTGCTTTCTTTCAAGGAAAAGTCAAGGACCTTATTGCTTGCAATGGGTATGTTGCTTTCTTTCAAGAAACATTTCGAAGGACCTTATTGCTTGCAATAGGCGTGTTGCTTTCTTCCATGAAAGATTTCGAAGGACCTTATTGCTTGCTTGCTTGCTTGCTTGCAATGAGCATTGCTGTTTCCAAGCAAAACTTTCAACGACATTAATTGTTTGCTTGCGTGTAATGGGCATTGCTTTCTTCCAAGAAAAATTTCACGGACATCTATTGCTTGCAAAGGGCATGGCATGATGTTGCTTTCTTTCAAGAAAATTTTCAAGGGCACTACCTATTTGCTTGCTTGCTTGCTTGCAATGGGCATTGCTTTCTTCCAAGAAAAAATTCAAGGACATCCATCCATTGCTTGCAAAGGGCATGGCATGACGTTGCTATCTTTCAAGAAAAACTCAAGGATGCGTATCATTGCTTGCAAGGGGGATTGCTTTCTTTGGAAAAAAAATTTCTCGGACATCATTGCTTGTAAGGGGGCATTGCTTTCATTCCAGAATATATCAAGGACGTCACTCCTTGCAATGGGGGCATTGCTTCCATTCCCAATAAAAACTCAATGGCATCCTCGCTTGCCATGCAGGTTGAGAAACACTATTACGTTAGAAAAAATGGCTCAGGTCGTTACGTTTTCCAACTTTCTATTTCTTACTTTGCCAAGGCAAAAAAGGCGATTTTTAGGAGAATTTTTTTGGTGTATATGGGGATCATCAAGTACAAGGCAAGGGCAAGTCTAGAAAGGTTTATATTGTTTTATGACATGAGAAAGAGGGCTGGAGCTGAAGTTCCCATGTCCAAGACCAACAGATCCAAAAGGGGTTTTGTTGTTTGATGGCATGAGAACGATGGTGGGAGCTTGAGTTTCCATAGCTAAAAATAACTTAACTCTTGTGACAAGGGCAAGTCGAAAAGGGCTATGTATAGGAGAAAGGCCTGAGTAATGATTTGAGATCTTTGCCCAAGGCTGGTAGGCCGAGGGAACAGGTCGAAAATCACGCAAGGGCCTGTACTCAGGTCCTTTTCCTACTACAGCAGATTTGAGATTTTTTCATTTTTGTAAAATAGTGACAGGCTGGCTGGTACCTTCAGTGGGTTAGAAGATCCCAGTACAGCCTGGCTGGTACCTTCCACCTCAGAAGATCCCACTTGCTGAAAACAGGTTTCTTCAGGCAGGTAAGGGAGCTGAAAATACAAAGGAAAAATCCAGGTAGTGCTTTACATATTAAAGAACAGGAAAGCCCATGATTACTTTGCAAAGTAAGCCAGCAGGTAAGCCCTTATGGGCAAGCTAATTGACCCACTTCTTACAATAATCAGGGTCATGTTCATTCCTACGAGGAGAGGATTTCAGATCATTATGTTTTTGAACGTTGATGATTATGTTTAATTATGATCATCCAAAAGGATAGTTTCACAATTGTGTTAAATCATGGACATTGACAAGGATTTTGAGAACGAGGTGAGCTTGCATAAGATTTTTGCAATTTAAAAAACCTTGAAAATTGGCATGATATGTTCTCAAAATCCTTTTGGTTGTTTGATGGCATAAGAATGAGGGTGGGTGCTTAAGTTCCCATGTCTAAGAACAACATAACCCCTGTGATCCACCCTTCCCAACATATAAAAAATGGTCTGAGAATGAAGGCGGGTGCTCAAGTTCCCACATCTAAGAACACATAACCTCTGTGACCTGCCCTTCCCAACATATAATAAACCAATGTAATTTGAAGTTGCCAGCTTGGAGGATACCCCATAGAATTGTATGAAGCCTTGGAGGTTACAAACAAGATTTTGCTTTGTAAAGTACCTGCAAATAAAAAGGAAAAAAGATCTGTCAGGTTGTTATATTGACAATGAGAAGAAGGTTGGGGTGCAAGTGAAGGCAAGCTCTTTTGTCCTTGCTGATGTTTGTGGTCGAAATGTAGAGTTGACACGGAGTTTATGTGCATGGATTTGGTCGAGTGTCTTTAGACCTATAGTGTATTATGGTGCACACCTTTTGTATGTTTATTGGGTTTTTTATGTGTAAGTTATAGTACAAGTGTTGTGACAATTACAATTTGATGTGGTTTGCAATTGACTCCAAGTGTGCTCAAAGCTTCATGGTTGATCACTTTGAGTGGAATTGTGGTTTGTCCATGAAAGAAGCACCCAATAGTGTCACTTTGTACCCTAAACTGAGGCCTATTGTGGTCCAAAATTCACAATTTCACTTGGTGAAAAAAAAAATTATTCGTATTTTACAAAAAAAAAAAGGTGCAAAAGAAGAATAAAAGTAGTTCATGCCAAACTTCTTATTATGATGGTTTTAGGTACTTTTAATCTTACTCCACCAGAATAGAAGCAAGATTGGATAAGCTTCTTTTTGTCAATTTTTAACATTCTCTTATAATTGTCTTATACATACTTTGAGTGAATATGATTCCTCCCACTAGACAATGGTAACACTACAATAGAAAATGGGCTTTTCTCCATCAGAAGGCCTTGACACTTGAATGTTGGATAAAGTACACTAGCTCCTACCTAGAGGAGATTAATGGAAAATGCAAAAACAACTAGACTTTGAGGAGCAAATTCAATGAATTGATTTTGTGGGATCTAGTAATACATGCCCAACAAGCTTATCAAATGGGTGGTGGGTGGTGAAAGTTTTTTGTCTTTCAAATTCCCATTCCAAGTATGTGTTTGAGTCTGATCATAAAGAACCATCAAAAGAAATTGACAGTGTATTTTCTCAACTCTTCTCATGTGTAACCTCACATGGGACCTTACAGCCCATGTAAGATCCTGGTGACTAGTCAAGAGGACCTTACAAATTCATGAGCATCCTGTTTTTCCCTTCTGCTATACATATTTGTTTTAAACAACTTTTTTGTGAACAAATCTTGGAATGCTCGTTCAATTTCAAAAAATTAAAAAACTATTATGGGAATCCTGAAAATGTGGATGATCCAAGAAACCCACCAATATTTTAGTTCAAAATGCTGAATTTCCAGGATTTGCCAAGGGCTACAAAGATTTTTTTGATATTACCAAGAAATATAGATAAAATAAAATTAGAAATATAAATTTTGGTAGTTTTCACATCTCGCTACAATTCATGTTTTTGTGTTAACCATGTTTGTGTGTTAACCCTGCAAAACTTTATTAATAGACACACCACAAATCCAGAAAATGTACAAGGGGAAAAGAAAAATGAAAAGGATAAATTCATGTTTGGACTATAGGTGACTTAAGGTTGCATGGTTTTCCAAAGAAAATTTAAAATTTGAAAACATAAGTAATCTAGGAGTCAACAAAGAAATGTAAGCATGGTGTTGGCTGGTTAGTAGGCTACCCTTACCACACGGGTAAAGGCATCAAGTAGGTTGAAAGGCAATGGGATGTGCCAAGAAGGCATTCCACAACATTGATGAAAAGAAGACCGAAAAAAAGAAAAGCATAAGCAATGGATTTGGTCATTTTACCAACATGTTGGGCAACAACATCCAAATGTGGAGTGGCATTCACAAAACAACCAAGTAGGGTAAAACCATCCATCATCGAACATCCATGGGTGAGTAGCAAGACTTAGACAGCAGCATTCAGTATGTGATGGAGTGCACATGAAATCTGCAGAATGAAAAGAACATCAGGAAGTTGAGGTGAAGTATATAAGATGTAGGGTCAAGGCAGGTTGCAGAATCTTCCACAGTAACACAGCAGACAAATGCATAAAACTACATAGCATGCTGCATACAGTGCCAGGTTCAAGCTTCTAGAAGCTTAACAAACCAATTTGCATGTCTGTTGTGAATCATATGAGAAGAACTGACAGTATAACCAACCATATCGAGAAACTTAGAATAAGACTCTTGATTTCCAGTGAGAAACAGGATCGAAACCTGTTAGTGAACATGATGAAAAACATAGAAACCTTGCAAGACCTCTCACCCCACTACAACCCATTCAAGCTATGAGGCATATGAATCTAAGTGTGATCGGTCTGAGGTTCCCATATCATCAAACACTTGCCCACAAAACCATCACATACAAATTGTAATGGTGCCAATCCTTCTAGTTCTTGGAATTTGCGCACTACAAAGAAAATGTCAAAGCATCCAAATTAGAAAAAAACAGCGGTGTTCACTTTTTCGCTTGTTCAGCCAAAGTGGCAGCATAAGAGGGAGGTGGCCGAGGTACAATGCTCTTCTTCCATTTGCGATCCAGCTTCCTTGACTCCCTCATTGTGATTCCCTGCTCTATTTCTCTTTCTCGTCGCACTGTCAGCATCCTTGCAATCTGCCCCAATTTAAGATGGACACATTCTTCAGTATTCTTGAGGAAAACAAATCAAACCCTAGACAAGATGCAAATGGTATTTCAGTAAGCACTAGTTCCTGAACATCAAACATTCCTGCAATTTGGACTGAATCACTTGCCACAAGAAGAAAAAAGAATCGCAGATGAAAGACAAGACTGATAAAATGACAAGAAAAAAGGCTGGAATTTTGTGATAGACATGTAATCTTCATGGGCAGAACAACCTAGAACTGAGATTGATATACTTCACCCCTGTCAGCATCCTTGCAATCTGCCCCATTTAAGGTGATGAAAATACTTCAGTACTATTGAGGAAAACAAAGTAAACCTAGACATTGGCATTTCAGTAAACACTAGTTCCTGGACATCAACATTCTGCAATTTGCACGGAATCATGTGCCAAAAGAAGAACAAAGAATGACAGATGAAAGACAAAGTGACAAAATGACAAAAGAAAAACAACTGGAATTTCCTGATAGACAAATAAACTTCATGGTCAGAAGGACCTAGAACTGAGATTGATTTACTTCACCACTGTCAGCATCCTTGCAATCTGCCCCCTTACTCTTCAGTACTATTGAGGAAAAAAAAGTAAACCCCAGACAAGATGCAGATGGCATTTCAGTAAACACTAGTGTCCTGGACATCAAACATTCTGCAATTTGGACTGAATCACTTACCACAAGAAGAACAAAGAATGACAGATGAAAGACAGATAAAAGACAAACTGATAAAATGACAAAAGGAAAAAGGCTGGAATTTCATGATAGATGTATAATCTTCATGGTCAGAAGGAACCTGGAACTGAGACTGATTTACTTTACCAATATGTCCAATGACAGAAGCAAAGTAATCAGGACGACCACTAGGCCTTACTGAAGAAGCCACAAATGCCACAAGAAGTGCATAAAAAAGGGCCTTAAACCCTAGAGGATGGCATCATACCTGCTTGCGCATACGACGGAACTCACTGCTTTTGTACTCCTGCCTAGTGGCCTTCTTGGTGCGCAACAAGAACAATTCTCCTTTGAGATCAATCACCGTCTCATTAATCTCCTCCTGGCTCATCTTTCTGATGTCAACAAGCTCTTGCTCACGTTTCGCCATCATGACCACCTTCATGGGACCTCCTGCCCTAGACCTTTGTTGTTTGCCTGCTGTCATCGCCACTGTCTGGACACCATTGTGCATGCTACTGCGAATGCCAACACTGTCCACCTGCCAACAATATATAAGCAATGATATCAGAAATGCACCGCCCAGATTCCTTTCTTTTCTTCAAAATTTCTTCAGTTTACCCTCGAAATGAGACCTAATGAGTTCTGCTCTCTGGATGAAGAGAAAATCAGAGACAATTCACAACCCTAGGGTTTCTAAGAAACAACAGGGAGCATACATCCTATCAATCTTTCTTCTGATCTCCATTGTGTCAAATTACAACAAGGACAGCGAGGGGGGATGGGGAGCTGCAAAAGAAAAGAGAAATTTGTGGGGCTTGTGTGTTTACAGAAGCCTACCAGTTTGAGAGAAGAGGCCAGGAAAGAGAGGTTGGAAGCCAGCGACGCCATAGCCATTCTTATTCGTTGCCCCCAGAAACGACGAGATCGTGCAAAGGAGCTGCGCACACTCGCGCTCTTCTCTGAGAGCCTCTTCGTCTTCTTCTTCTTCTTCTTCTTCTGCGTGCGTGCGCGCGCGTCTGTGTGTGGGCAGACTTGGGGACTGGATAAGGCTGTGTATGGGGTCACCCTTCATTTCGACGGCTTTCTAGTGTTGCGACAGAAGCCAAATACACTACTACCCTATTAGAGTGAAGGCCAGTGCTGAGCGGGTATTTGCTTCCGTTTTACAACCCCCGGTTCCGGTTATTTAATTCTACCATCAAAGAACCTCCGGTTCCATTTCGAAAGTATGCCATCAAAGCACCGTCTGTTCCGGTTTTGAAATTGTTATCATCAAAGAACCTCCGGTTCCTGGTTAATTTCTACCATCAGAGAACTGCCGGTCTCAGTTTCTTGACATTCTAACACCAAAATAGTGCCAGTTTTGGTTATTCAGACATTCTAAAATCAAAGAACCATCGGCTCTCCTTTTTTCCCTTAAATTCTGAAATCAAAGAACCATCGGTTCCAGTTTTTGACATGCCACGGTCCCCCAAAAACTCAAAATTAAAGAACCATTGGTTCCGGTTTTTAGTAAAGCTCAAAGGACATACGATTCTCATGAAAGAACCGGCAAAGACCTTTCATTAGGAGTTTTTTTTTTTGGGGGGGGGGGGGGCTTTTTGGGGGGGGGTTTTAAAATTACAGGAAACGTTCCTTCTTTTTTCCGGGGAAAGGAAGTTTTAAAAAAAAA
>Ga0116231_10007132_pt1 | contig 20747 bp, 18 predicted proteins | sample S1TSphgellanicum_2_FD_89695 | JGI IMG/M metagenome (GOLD analysis project Ga0116231, IMG submission 89695) | Host-associated microbial communities from peat moss isolated from Minnesota, USA - S1T2_Fd - Sphagnum magellanicum MG | ecosystem: Host-associated > Plants > Peat moss > Unclassified...
AATAAATCCTTCCAACTGGAGAAGGAAACGAGAGAAAAAAACACGCAGCAGAGTTAGAGTAGTATTTTTTTTCTTATCTTGTATTTTTTGGTGGGGGGGGGGGGGGGGGGGGGTAATTCTTAAGCTTCTGGCCTGAGGGGCAGCAGTATTGGTCCTTCATTCAAATGCATGTTCTCAGCCTCTGGTCCTGTGCACTCTAACATCCATACAAAGGGAGTGTGCAGTATACAGTCTGCAAGTTTCAAATTTGAACATTTGTGTGCTATCAATAGCTTCTCTATTGTTGTTCATCCTATTCACAATTAAGCCATTCTCTCTTCCTGGTTATCAATTAGATTTCTTTTCCCTCTAATATCAAAACGACCCATCTTCTATTGTTGGCCATGTATGTAGGACCCTTCTTGAACCAGGTATCAAGAGCAAGTACCTGGGCAAATTTCGCATCAAAAGGTACATTTCACTGCAATTAGGATTAGTCCAATCTTGGGAACCTCATTTTCTTGTACCATGGACCATGGCCTCCAAGGTCTTGTAGTGGCAGATTTTTACCAAAATTTGAACTTGGGGAATTAGCTCAAACTGGAAAAACCACCATAGACTTTGGGCCTTGTATTGCATGCTACAATGACTTTTCAAATGTTTCATTTGAGTCTGAGTTGGGATGGCTTGACATATTCCTTCAGCAGATCTAGTTGGTGGGAGACACGAGAAGACATCAGATAACATTGTGCTTAATTTATACAATAGGGGAAAATCAATGGTGAGAGACTTTGGGCTTGCACATGGCAAGAAACTGTGTTTTGAATGTTCTGTCTCTTGGATGACATGCAGCCCACATGAAAGGCAGAGAGAATTGGCTGTGGCAGCAATGCAAGGTGCAGCTCCCTTACAGAAATCAAAGCAGGATATTGCTCCATCAATGTTGTTGCATTCATTGTACCTTGTCTTTGTGCAAGCAGGAATGGTGGGTCTTACTGCTCAAGAAGCAGCTGCTGAAATCACTCAAAAAAATCTACCTGGATTGAAGGAAAAGAGTGCTAAAAATGGGCCACATAGTGTGCAAGTCGCCAAGGCCATATGTGCAAGTCCAGAATTCACTGAGGTTGACGAGTTTGGAAAGTATGCCTTGCGAAGATCGCTCTTGAAAGCCTTTCGGCAGGGTACACTTGAGCCCACAAGTTACTTTGAACAAAAGAGGCTTGAAGCTTCTCTACTTGAAAAATACACTTTGTGATTGTTTCTTTAGTATCTTGTAAGTTGTGCAGTTTGTTGCAAAAGGGTTAACCAGACATTTCAACCACATGGTTTTGTTGGGTTTCAACCCTTCATCAAGATTCCTAAATGTGGTCTATCAAACATTCTTATGAAATTTGATAACAAATACTATTCTATTCCCAAGCTCAGGATTATGGAACTACAAGATTTTCATCAAAGTTGAAAATTTGAGAAAGACCATTTGTGTGTTTCAACTTCACCCTAGGCAAGACTTGTCAAAAATAGCATATTGATTCATTGCTTGTCACCTCCTCTGCAAACAATAACAAAGAGTGTGTCACATTGTGGCCTTGCCATTTATATTAAAAAGTATCTTAAGGCAAGAGAAGAATTATGAAAACTCAAATATTTCACCATGCAAAAATATAATCTTTAGAAAAATCCTCTGAGAGAAACCAAAATCCTTCAAGATATTATAACTCTATAACTAATCTCAAGTTTCAACAAAAGCCAAAATATCATCTTTTAGAAATCCTCAAATAAAAATAGACATATTACCTAGAGACCAAAATCCCTTAAGCTATTATACTCTATAATGAATCTAAACACAATATCCTTGCCTTGGTAGGCAAGGCCAACAAAGACCCAAAAAAGCTACAAGAATTGACAATAGCCATAAACACCCTTATTTTGACAATTTGAATTTAGACACTAGGAAGTGCGCTATTTAAGACAAACCAACACTCAACTTGGTTCAATCTCAAAAGACATGTGATAGGTAAACTTTATGTTTTTTGAAAGTTGAATATTGTGTAAATGTTGCCTAGTTGGATGAATAATTACACAATCAAGTTGTTAATATTGCATGTGTAGGAATCTATCAATTACAACCCAAGTTGCAACAAGTAATTTCTAGGCAAGAAGAAAAAAGAAACATCTTAAGTACAAAACAACAAAAAAACATAGTTTTAAGAAATTACCATCTGATTTGGATTTTTAGAAGATAGAAGGTGTAAGAGTGAAACAACTAAGAAAACAGTTAGACCAAGTGGGGGTTTTGTCCTTCTTTGGATTTCTATCTCCTCACATCCCTTGTGACTATTCAACAAGAGAAAACAAGAAACTATTTTAGTGAAAGCTTTCCTTTGGAAAGTACCTTTTGCCTCCCATTTCCAAAGGAGTTATTTGCATGTTTGTGGTAATACAAACCTGCATATAGAACTACAATTTTCTATATCAAATTAAATGCATTATTAGCTCTATATTAAACACATACAAAACAAAATACACATAAATTTTCACTTTGTTTTTTCACACCAAAATTCACACCATGCATGTATTTCTCCAAACCCCAAAGTCATTACAACGATCTTCTTCCACTCCTTTAAAAGAACCCCCAAACTAGTTTAGGGATGATGGGGTTTGACATGGTTCCAACCTTTGACAAGCCCCTTGGGCTTTCTCATCCTTTTTTACAAATATGGCACCACTCCAAGTGATTCCACTTTTTAGTTCCTAAATAGTGTTAAGATATTTGTCACTAGTTCAACTTTTAGAACTTAGCTTAGTCGATGGCTTCACTCCCCTATAATTAGGTTTTGATAAGTTTATCTACCTACCACCGATCACTAAAGGTCAGTTCACACCAATGGATAACGCAATTGTTAAATCATCAATAACATAACATTGTTCATATATATGCATAATAATTAGGAGTAAGGTGATGTGGATTCCAACATGGCATTATTTATCAACATGAGATAGAGTAGTGGTAAAAGTAGTAATGTGTTGATAAAAAATTGTCAGAATCATGGATTCTTGCCCTTTTGTGGTTCTATTTACAATGATAATCTAACAATTCAAAAACTAGGATGTTAAGCTAACATTGTGGTGATTGAAAAAAGTTGCTGCCCTATTGTGAAGAAGACGAACATCTTGTGTTGTGAAGCTTTGGTGTAATGGCATCATTTTTTGGATTTTTGCAAGTAAGTGCATGTTTAAAAGCAAGAGGAAATTCATCGCCAGGAATGCAAACAAGAACACATTCGTAAGTGCAATCATAAGCATGATTGTAAGCAAGATCATAGCTAGGATCACAAGCAAGATTGTAATTACAAGTCGAAGCATAAATAAGAAAGCAATTGCAGGTTAGATTAGAAACATGAGTGTGTTCGTAAACATGGAGATTAACAAGTGATCGAAGAAGAAGTTGTGATGGTAATAGATGGGGCGTAGTGGTGGAGGTGGAAAATTTGCAAGTACTCGTCAATGCCATTGTAATTGGGAGCATACAAAGGTGATTGCACTCATTTCCCATAAGCATGCAGAACAATCAATTCAAAAACAACTTGTAAATCCTCGAACACAAATGATCCTTTTTGTGCAACACTTAGACAAGATTATTGAAGACTAGTAAGAAAAAACCAATAACAAGTCTATAAGGAATGGCACCATGTGCAAAGACAAGTGGAATTCCCTAAATTCTTATTACAAAAAACTTGCCGATTATCACAAGGGAACTAGAAGTTATACCTATTTTTCGGATTTGTCCTTTGATGAGAAATTTTTTTTTCATTTAACACATCAATTCAATAGAAAGTTTTATGAGTTGATTGAAACATTTTGGTGAGAAAAAAATTTCACTACACCATTGCATATCCAAGATATTAATGTAGAAAATGATGAAATTTGTGAACCATTATTTGTGGTGCCAGAAACACAAGATGAAAATGAAGATTTCTAATTATAAGATAATTTGAATGATTTTTAAGATCCAATTACAAATAATCATGGCACAAGAGATGCAAATTTCATCAACTTATCTGATTAAGATATGGAACTATTGCCAAATAATATTCACGAGCCTCTTGTCATCAATCTTGGTAAGTCTTTTGTGACACTTGCACATGGTAATACTGGAGTGAAAAGAAAGCGCAATTCTATTTTTTTGCTTGTCATTGAGTCTACCAATAAAAATAGTAAGACTTTGGTGGATGTAATGGAAAAGATCAATGTCATGCAACTTGAAATTGAGCAACATTGCTTGAGAACCAGAATTACAATTTCAAGGAGCACCTACACCACCTCTAAACAAGAGATAAAAAAGTGCACCAAATGAATAAGAATATAGTAAATGTCTTTTAAAACTTGAGCACATTTATGTGCCATGCATCCATCATTAATCATAAACTCATGCCCCCACCAATTGTCTTACCTGATTCTTCAAATGAAAAGGAAGAATTCACTACAGAATGATTTCATGAAGTGTTTCAGATTGTAAGATGTAACATTACAAGAATTTGCAAAACATTGATGAGGATCATGATTACATTTGGATCACAATTGGTAGATTTATTCAATTTAGTTTGACAAAAAAAACATTGTTTTGCCTTTCTACTTTTGATGTGTTATACACCATGTCAATTAATCAAAGATCAAAAGAAATAAAGTTGCATGCATTTCTTTAACCACAATTATAATTTCCAAATCTTTGATTCCCTAGGTACTATTTGTAATGCAATCCTTTGGTTCACCCTTAAAATTTCTTTCCACTACAAGGCAACTTTAATGTCAAGCCCATATACCTGATCAATTTGATCTATAAACTATCGTGTGACATCATGTTTCATTTCTCCCACATTTTCTGCTACCAATTGCTCCATTAGAGCATCAATGTTTGCATCCTTACCACTCAAAATCATATTATGTAAGATACAACAACAAATAACCACATCTAGGAGAAAATTAACATGTAAATTGGATTTGATCATCAATTCCTGAAACCTTTTCTTGATTATAATGAAGGTATTTTCAACTACAACTCTAACATGAAAAAGTTGCTTAATGTAATATGTTTTCAAAACTAAATGTCTAACCCCTATTTGCTTATGTGGTACCATCAACCATGGAAGCAATGGATAGCCTTTGTCTCTTATCACATACGGCTTGATGCCATCATGTAGATTGTGATTATTGAATAAATCTCCTTAGGTAGCCTTGTGATAGATTATGGATAGGTGTAGAACCCTCACATCATTCATTGACCCTTGCATCCCCATGAAAACATAAAAAAATGTTTCTTGTGATCAATGATCGCACGTAGTTGCATATTGTAGGCTTTGGATTTGAAATAATAATAGTTTGTTACAAAAATATGTGATTTTGGCTTTTGGATATGGATTTGAGTAATGTCTATCGCATTTTGAATACTCAGTAGACTTGACAAGTCATTGATCCCCTCCATGATTTATAGTAGATTATCACCTTTAGGCCATTGAACATGATTCTTGAAATTTTCATTCACTGCTTATACAAATTTATAGAGCAATAAATGGATTGTTGGTTTTCCTATAGCAAAAAATTCACTACATTGTAAGTATTTTAATGCATGAACTAATTTGTACAATGCAGAAGCTATTTTGATGCTCATTAGAACTGCACACCTTTAATTTGTATCATGTTTTTGCATTTTTTGTTTCAATATTTCAATTACCTGCCTCACAAAAGTTATACTAATTTGAAAATGTTCAATCCACCTTCTATCATCATATTGAATCATAAGGATTTTAGACTACCAAGTAGTCAATCTAGCTTTAACCCCAACCCCAAGTTTTTGATTTAGCAACAATTCATAGACACAAGAAATCTTGTAGCTATGCAAAATCAAAGCATTAACCATTGTTTCAAACACAAATTTGCAATTCATATATGTGTTGACATCAAAAGGAAATGATTATAATTCATGCAAGAAATCAAACAAGTTGGACCCAAACTCATTGTGAAAATGAGTAGGATTCAACAAATCTTATGCTTGCATAACAAGTTGAAAAAATAGTGCAAGTAGAACAATGTGTAATGGCTTCATTATGTTGAGCGAAGATTAAATGAAACAAAGAGACTTCAACATGACAATGTCGATGTTCCAAAAAATAAAGTCGAATTAAAAAACCCTACAAACAATGCCAAAACAAAAAAAATGAAAAAATGCTAATGAATTACAAAGAAATCAAAAAGCATTTCGAAACAACTTTCGTAAACAATTGAAACAAAAAATTAAAATTGTAAGCAAGATGATCTGGAAATGAAATGAAAGAATGTTGTTGATGAATTGTAAGACAAAGAAAAATTTCCTATAAAGAAAGTAGCAAAATAACAATGAAAAAACAAGCTCTGAAAAAGAATAAGACTTTTTGCAAACAAATTATAACCAACAAAATGAAGATGAAGAAACAAGCTCTGAAACAAAAGAAATCTTCTTGCAAACAAATTATAACTAGCAAAATAATGATAAAAAAAAAAGCTCTAAAATAAAGGAAAGCTTGGAATAAGTTGTTGCAAAATGTAAAGATCAATGTCAGTGTTAAAAGCTAGTGCCATAACAATACTACCACAAAGGAATTGGTGTGAACAAAAGTAGCACGTTAAGGAGGTAGTTGTGATTATTAACACGATTGTGAACCAAGATACACATTTGTGTGTAAAATTAGGGTAAGTTGTTAATGAGTAGTGTTAGTGATGTCAAAAGCGGGTTGGCTATAGCCGTTAGGGCCTATCACAGTAGAATTTTGCTCAGAATTCTTCAAGGCTTTGGTTACCTATTGACAGTTCTATTCATAGCCGGTGATTAAAACAGGCCGGTTCGGAAATACATACCCGGTGGATAACACAGGCCGCCTCGGAAACACAGACCTACCTATGCAGACGTACACACTTAAGGGGGCCGCCAAAATATGTGAGACGAAGTGGGGTGCTTCGTTCGCGCAGGGGTTGCAGGCGATGAGCGCGATGGGTGACTATGGCGATGTGTATATGCGCAAGGATGCGGCCGGGCCGCCAGGTCGCACCAAAGCTCAGAACCGTGCCACAGTGCAGCAGCTGAAACTGGTAAGCAAGAACTACGCTTCGTGTGCTTTGTATGGCCTCAGGAATCCTGGCTGTACAACCTTTCTTTGTGGTCGTTATTTGGGACCAGGGATGGTGTTTTTTCCATGTGGATTGACTCCATTGCAGAGTAGAGTCAGACTTACATGCTGATCAATTCCGAACTCTCAATCTTGCTCGTTTGTTGCTACCTTTTGTGACCATTTACCTAATGTCGACGCTGAAAACATTATGATAACATAACCCTAATAAAGACAAGATGCAGAGCCTGTGATAATAGCCCTCGGAGGTTTTTGCTTTCCCTGTTTCTTCTTGCTTCGATCTTCGACTTTGTACACGGCAACCGGAAACGTTGTGGATGTATGGCTTGAGGTTGTCTCCATCCCCCCGGTTAGGCTGCTGCATCTGTCAGCCTTTCGGAGTGTCATAGATGGTTATGGTGTTCGGTATATAAATTTGATGTGTATATGGATATGTGACATATTGTGTGTGATGGAGTATTTTGCAGATAGGGCAGAGCCATCCAACTGGCCTTACAACAAATCTTCTGAAGCTTTTTGAACCTCGGGCGCCCTTGGAGTTCAAACCCCCTCCTGAAAAACGAAAGTGTCCACCTTATCAGGGTATGGCTTTGGTGCTTTTGGTTCTCTTCTGGTTCCAATCTGCCTTATGGCAATGCACAAGAATCCTTGCACTGCAAAAAATGCTGACACTATGCAAGAAGGACAGGGTACTGTGTTTTTACTATTCTTACAGCAACTTTTTTTTGTCATACCTGTGCATCACAGTGAAGACAATTGCATCAACCAGCTTCACGACTTTACTTTGATCTCAGAGCTTGAGCATTGGTCTTTTTAGAGCTCTCTTGTGGTCATTTGGTTACTTTCTTTCATACAGTGTACTATTCTTAGAGCAGCTTGTTTATCATACCTTTGCAGCATGGTGAAAAAGATTTTACCAACCAGCTTCATGAATGCTTTATATTGATTTCAGTGCTTGAGCATTGGTTTCTTTTAACCTCCCTAGTGGTCCTTGGGTTAGTTTCATCCAAAATGGCTATGTATTTGACTGGAATATGCCAGGCTTCAATAATCAGAAATCAGGATGACTCTGGGCTACACTAATAGAGGTGGATGACTGGTGCTGTTTGGTCAGACCTGGTTCTCCATGTTCCCTGGCATTTCACAATATGTAGTGGAAGAAAAGCAGTTGTGAAAATTAGGTGTCCCTTCATCTGCCTGTCACTTTGAATGTCCATTAGGTTTTGCTTATGGTTGTGGTGACTGTTGCCACCTTGCAGGCATTGCACAATTTGTGAACAACTTTGCAGAGCCTGGAGATCCTGAATATGCTCCTCCTGTTACAAAAGGGGAGACTCCGGTATGAGGCTTCTCAGATGCATCTGAATATGTACCTTGTTAGGTTAGAGTTAATGGCTATGTTTTTCTTCATTAATTGACCCCTTGGTACAACACTGAGATGTTGCTTGTGTATAGACGCAACGGAGGGCACGCATTCATATGCTTCGCTTGGAGGAAGGTGCCAAGAAAGCATTAGAAGAGCTGGAAAAATGTATGTGCCTTCCTCTAGCACCCTGTTGAATCATATCCTTGTTTCTTTGAATTCCAATGCAGATTCTTGAAGTCTGTTTCAAGGTGCATGTTGGTCTGTCAGTAGAATTTGGTTCTGGTTACCCTGTGGTATATGCTGGTTTTCAAGCAGCATCAAACTTGGGTATGCACAGTTGTGTTGTCTTGACCAGGGATTGCAGCTAGCCAATGTGCAGTAGAAGTCATAATAAGAAAAGGGTTACTCTATGTTGTGTTCTCATTGCAGTGTCTATAGCTCTTCTGTCAAGTCACAAAAGAATAAAGTTTCGGCAGGCAGAAGAGCTGGAAGCATCTTGCTAGCATTTATGGAAATCAAGACCTTTATGTCTTAATGATCTCCTCACATCTTATGTTTCGTTTGTATGTCACCAGATGATCCTACTAATGACCCGAATGTGGAAGGTGATCCCTATAAGACTTTGTTTGTCGCACGCATTGTAAGTACCATGGCACCTATTACTATTTAATGGGGTTTGTCTTCTATTCCAAAGGCTGGCTACACTGACATATGTTTGATCTGTTCCAATGCTGAGGCCAACTGCGTGGTGCTGTGTGATCTGTTTGCTGTGGTCTGTATAAAAGTGTTCTTTTCTGCTTTTGTCACCATGCTAAGCTGGTAATTTCATCTCATGCAGAGTTATGAGACGACGGAGCATAAAATCAGAAGAGAGTTTGAGGCTTACGGCCCAATCAAGCGGGTAGGTACTTCAGAGTGGTTTCTGAAGCAGCTCACAGCCATCACTATTGGTGAGATGTATGAGTGGCTGTTTTATGATGTTTCTGTCTGTTGAGACTCTTCAGGTTGTAGTGAGCATTTGAAAGCCTTTGTCTTGTTGAAGCAAATACTGAGATATTGTCTACTGACTCCATGTTCTACTTGCTGACTCTATCTGGTTTGTCCACCATTCTGAAGCAGTCTTATATGTCTTGAAGCACATGTGTTCAACTGAGTTTATTTAAAGTTCTGGTTCTGTATGGAGGTTAGAGAATATTTACAGAGTGATGGTTGTCAATGTCTTTTGAAGTATGTTTGGCAAGTATGCCCATCTTCGTGTATAGTTCTAGAGTTGTGCAAGTGCTTCTGTCAATGACCATAAGCAGTAGTCTCAAGTCATTAGTTGTATATTTGGAGATTGAGCGGTGTTGACTTTCGTAAATCTACATGCTTTCTTCAGTTCCCCTGGTAAGGGGGTTAAGAGTCAGTTAAGTCAACAATTATCCACAAACATTGCCAGACAAAGGCGTTGCGTACTCCTTTGGAACCTGTGTGGCGCAGTCGTACGTCTCCAAGGTGAGCACGGCTCATGAGGCTTAGTGCCCCTGCCTGCCGTGCTAATTTTCATGTGTGAATGTTGGAGAGAAACTGCTCTAGTATTAATGAAAATGCATCCTTGTTTTGGCATAGGTAGAAGCCAGAGTCATTGAGCTCAGAAAGTTTCAACGTGGTTTGTCAACTTTTAACTTAGATTCAAGCATGTTGACCGGAGTGGGGTGGGAATGAAAGGTCTGAGCATTTATCCATGAGATATTTGTGTAGATTGTGGGGTGTGCATCTTGGGCAGGTATTACATGTTTCTGCCTCTAATATTGGTTTGGCCATTTTGTGCCAGGTCTGCCTTGTTCATGACAAGGATTCCAGGAAGCCCCGTGGCTATGCATTCATTGAATATCAGCATACTCGGGACATGAAGAGTATGTACATGTTACTTTTTGGAAGTTTGGATGGCTGCATTTGGTGGTGACGTGTTTATAGATTATTGCTGTCCATGAATTATATTTGTTGTGGAGAGAGTGTCAAAGAATGGGCATCTGCTTGAGATGTGTCTATATTAAGTTGTGTCCTAAGTCTGAACTGTGCTAAACCATATCCACTTTGTGGTAGATTCTTGCTAGAGCTCTGCAGCTTAGAACTCATTTTCTGGCTATTTTGTGCAGCTGCTTACAAACAGGCAGATGGCCGAAAGATTGACAATCGGAGAGTTCTTGTGGATGTTGAGCGAGGCCGGACTGTCCCAAATTGGCGGCCTCGTCGGCTGGGCGGGGGTCTTGGGTCAACTCGGGTTGGAGGGGATGAAGTCAATCAGAAGTACTCTGGCCGGTAAGACTAGCAAAGTGCATCTGGTGGCCTCCAGATACAAAATGTGTCAGGTGGGTCCCAGATAAACACACATCTGGTGGCCACCAGGTTCTACAATTCAGTGGCAAAAAGACACTAAAGTGCACCTGGTGATCACCAGATCTACAAAACATATCAAGTGACCACCAGATTGTACTTCCATCTGGTGGCCATGAGGTAGGAAAGAAGTGTTTCTATTCACCTAGATGGAGCTTTGTCACTCTATCATGTCAGCCAATGTAGAGCAGAAATACTCTGCTCTACATAGGGGACTTTGAGGAACTTTTATAGGAAAGGTTTCTAGATACAGGTACAACGGTGAGTTTGATAATTCTGGAGAACCAGTGTGGTTTAGCTCACAAGAAGACTGTTAGTTGACCTAAGTACTGCATGCTGGTCAAGACATAGCTAATATTATCTCTGAGTTGGTATGTCATTGTGTATGACAGGGAGCCCCAACTTGTTACAGCCACAACAAACACAAGGTCTGAAGAGCCAAAGGCACGTGAATCTGAGCGAGTCATAGACGAGAGGTACTTTTACCCAATATTCTTCTTCCTGCATGAGCAGTCTCCTCTACCAACCTTAAGTTTCAAACAATTGTTGGGGTGAACTTTATCTAGCTGCCCTGAAGCATAGGGTACCAGGTGTACTCTGGAGTCTTCATGTCTACCTTCTACCTCACTCCTCTGTCTTCTGCAAACTGATTACTACTCTGTACTCCATCACTATTCAGTTAAACATATGTAGGTAGGGAAGGTTGGCTTGTGATTTCTGACTCTTGTATCTAGTTCAAGCCCGTTTTCAAACTTTCTTTGCTAAGGGTTGAAGACTTTTCTGCAGCCCTGTGTTCAGCAGTCAGTGTTTGTGGGCAACCATGCATTCCCATTCCAGTCTTGTTTTGCTAGTCACCTGGTTTTGTTTTGAGGACTTAAATGCTAAAGTTCTCTCCTTGTCTTGCTGTTGATGGTCTTGAACTTTCTCTATCTTTTTTTACTCAATCATAATCTGTTTGCAGGGAGCCTGAAAAGCTAGATAAGCGTGAGAAGGATCGTGAGCGAGAGAAGGAGAGAGATGGGGAGAGGGATCATGAGCGTGACCGAGAGCGTGAACGTGAAAAGGAGAGAGGAGATGGTGAAAGAGACCGTGATCGTGAACGTGATTCTGAGAGACTGCGTGATCGTGACCGTGACCGTGATCGTGGGGAAAGGGAGCGAGGTGGTGGCCGTGAAAGGGATCGTGGAGGACGAGACCGGGAACGCTATCATGAGCGTGATCGTGAGAGAGAGAGGGAAAGAGATCATGGTGACCGGTCTCACTCACGGGATCGGGAACGAGAGAGGTAACTAAGTGTGTAGGGTCATTTGACTTTTGTAGTCTATGCATGAAATGGCAGGTTTCTGTGCAATATCTTGGAAAAGGTGCCATTTGAGTTCTGATGTTTGAGGTTGGTCTCTGGTGATGTCATAAGATCTGGATATCAGGTATCCAACACAGTTGAGTTATGAAAACTCACACTTCCCTATACAACTTCCATTGCAGAGATCGTTGATGTGGAAGTTTGAAGGCAACATGAGGTGGTAAGTGAGGTTTTGAAACGCAAGGTGGGGCGTCATGATTACAAGGAGCTCACCTACAAGGTTACCTTCACTTGATATTTTTGTTACTGTCTGGGTCAAGCTCTGTTTTGTTGAGGTTATGCACAGAGACACCCAGTTAGGAAGAACCTGCCAGTGAATGGAGCTTCTGCTTGTATGGTATGCCAGACATTGGAAATCTCCATTCTTCTTTTAATTCAGATTCCCAATAGGGCTGCTGGTCATCCTACAAGCTTGAAGGTATGTTATTTGTAGGTCATGAGCATGTTTGGAAGTATAGCTTGTCATGAGTGTAGAGTCACTGGAATATGGTTGTGCTGTTGAAGTGGGTGTCATTGATGAACATCTCCATCATACATTACCTAGCCACACCTAGATGTCATGTAGTGTTGGCAATCATTGTTTTCACCTGGTGTCCACAAGCTTTGGCAGGTGGTGAAGAATGTGTCACTTTTGAGTGGTTGGACACGTTGTTTTGTCTACTGTGAAGTGTACTGGAAAATCTTTTGAAGCTTCCTGGGCTATGTTGTGTTGCTGCCTATGGTATTAAGAACAGTTTTAGCATTCTTAAGGTGTCTGTTTTTGAAGAACATGTAATAACATGAGGTTGAAGCAGGACACTCTGATTCATGCTCAATGTGAAAGCATTCTTCTGATGAGGTCATGCAATAGAATGACATTTGCTCTACTGGCAAGAACAGTAGTATGTCCTTCCATCTTTTCTCTGGTGGTTGTAGCAGGTGCAAGTTGGTTGCACTAATTTCTCCCAAAATCTTTTTCATGGTTTTCTACACATGAGATAGCCAGCTCAATCCTGTTGTCATCAGCCTTTGTATGTTTGGGGAATTGAATGTTTATGGGAGTTGGATTTGAGTGAACAATCTCCGTGATAGCTGTGAGCACAGGAGAGTGGTTTAGTGAGTTTTGAATATGCAAGGAGCTCAAGAATGTTAAAGAAAGAGTAAGATTGCCAAGAATAATGATACCATGTTGCCAAATAGCTTGTCTCTGAATTGGCAGTTCCTTTGTGAGCCCATAAGTTACTCTTTATTTCTCTGTGGACCAAAATTCATCTAGGCCTCATTAATTCCTTCCAATACTTGATATGTTATGGGGGCCACTATGTTGTGATTGTGCATGCTGTTGGCAGTTTTCATGCAAGATGGGTGTGAGGGAAATCTTACTTTGACCTGCATTGTGCCATTTAATATCCTGCTGAATGTTATTGAATGAGCATGTACATTTGTCTTCACATCTCTTCACAAAGCAAGAAAGTTAAGACTTTTTTTGGATAAGAAAGTTATATTCAAACTGGTTTCCTGATCAACTCTTTTGTACATATTTACTGGGACCAGTGCCCTGCATATAAGTTTGATGAATAGAACCATCTGGATCATGAGAGATGATGAAACCAGCAAACATTAGTTAGATAATTTGAACATAATCAATTTATGAAGCAAGCAGGGACACCTGCAAAGTTGGCTTCAAGCTCAACTCAAATGGCACACCTTTTGGATGCAAAGTCTCTTCCCTCTGGTTAGACCCAATGGATGAAGTGACCTCAAGCCATAATTTGACTGAGCTGATGATAAAAAAAACTAAGCCAATTTGACAAGGTTTGGTGGTTATTGAAGAGAGGTCGAAGGCAAAATCAACAAAAGGGTCCATAGGCTCAGCCTGGAAGTTGTCACAGCTTTCTCTTTCTCTGCCATTCTGCCAATAAATCATGCCTTGAAATCTATACTTGTTTGATGATTTTGGACACAGCTAAAAAACCTGGAAAAGTGGTGATGCAATTGAGTTGGTTACCTTTTTCAGCTGCCTGCAAAAGTATTTCATAGGAAGGACAAGTAGGTCCATTTGTTCATTGCCTCTGTCTAAGGGACTATCATAGTCTTTCCAATAATCATGGCACCATTCCATGTGTAGTGGCCCATTTGCCTTGCAAATTTTACACAATGCTGGCATACAACTATGGACATCCTACATTACTGTTGTTGCACACACCCAAAATTTCAAATCTACTTTTTGCTCCATCTAGACCTCAAAATCTAATCACTTGGTTCCTTCTCATTATATCCAACTTCAATGATGTCCCCATATTTGTTCACCAAAAAAAATTCCACCTTTCTACATGTCAAGACATTATTATTTTTTGCAAAGTTTTCCAAAAGAAAAAAAGAAAAAAAGATCTTTTCTCAAGTTGAAACTTACCATGTCTTCATTAGGGTATTAAGTTTCCTTGGGCAAAGGCTTAAATCAATACATGTTCTATTCCACTTTTGTTTGTCTTTCCTAGATTTATTGGGTTAGGTTATCGACTTTTCCAAATTCTCTTTTGCAAACTTGATAAATGCATATTTCAAGCTTTTGCAAACTTTTTCGTTCAATGTCACATATTGATATGTTTTAAAAAATGCATTGCTAAAAAAAATTGTTTTGAATTTTTTTTTCAAATCCACTATTTCAGAACCTATGACTAATCTTAGTGGAGTTATAATATTTGAGTTAAATCTTTCATCTTTCATATAGGCAATGATTTAAATCATATTGTTCTAGAAACTTAGTAAAATTTCAAAATTTTAAATAAATATATGCTCTATAGGTTTTATAATTTCAAATTTTTTGATGGTAATATATTTTGGCTATCAATCAACTCCCAAAAATTAATCACAAGTACAAAAATATGATGAAAAATTTCTAACATTCACAAATGAAAACTTGTAAGTATAAAATAACTTTTTGTCAAGATTGGTAAAACATATAACTATTTCATTTTTTCCACCACCTTAGGTAGTATCTTTTGTGAAAATTGCTTTTTGGAAGAAAATGCAATTCTTTGACATAAACGCATAGTCAAATGCTTCAACCACACATTTTTCACAATTACACATGCAAATGATTTTTAACAATTATAAGGTCAAGGTCTTTCAAGATTTTTTAAAATTCACATCATCTTTTTTCAAAGAATATTTTGTAACAAAAAAAAGGATGAACTAGGCACATAGGCCTTTTTTTTCTGGCTTGTTGCCTCTCCATAATTCCTCTCAAAAGGTTATTCATACCTTTCTCAAATATTTTTGTAATAGAATGGCTTACATTCACATTTTTTTTTCTAGTGATGTTATCTCATATAATTTATTCTAAAATATTAATGTATTTTTTGCTTTATCTTTTGGGTTTGGAACTGAGACTAAACTATTATAACAAAGAATACAGCATGTGGCTTGGGCACAAGAAACATCAACATTTTTGTTGTCATTCACACCAAAAACCCCAACACAATGCATTTTTGCTATGTGATTTTCAAACTTTTGTTTTAAACATGCAATTTTTGAAGATGATTTTTCATTGTTTCTTTTGCACATTTTGAATTTATGTTGATTTCTATTAACAAACTTGAATTTTCTTTAGGTTTTCCTTGTAAATATATTTTGTTAAAATCACGTGAACTAGAAGTTTAAAAAAATCCAAAGAACTGGTCTGAAGACTGGACTGGAAATATTCCATCCAAGAAAAGTTAAAAAATTAAAACCGGGATCAAAGGTTCCTTTTGAAGTCACTTTGGAGGGTGGTGGTGCATTTGAGATTGGAGACACACTTACATTTATTTTGGAAGGGAACCTTTTTTTCTCTTTCTTTTGCTGGGGGCTTGTGTTTACCATTCATTTTCCCCTTCAATGTGCAAATGATGTTGCCTTTTGTTCTCATAAAGACAACAACCCAGCAAGGTACCATATCTACAACATGTTCTACAGGGTTGAATGTCACTTGGTGCTCAAGTAAGATGCCATTTGCAAATTGGCAAGTTTGCTGACCACAAGGGACAAGACAAAAATATTGCATGATAGATTCTCTCACATCTGTTGAATTAAAGGCGTAGAGGAAAAAATGTTGTGATACAAATTGCTGACATCTTGAGTAGGATGCTGAATAATGAACACCAAAAGCACCACAAATATCTTGCTAACCCCCTTCCATGACAACCTAAAAATTTCCCATACATATGGAAATAAGATCTAGAAGCCATTCTAAACTACTAAGTCATTACATGCCACCAAATATAATATACTTCCACACAATGCAAAGGTAAGGAACTTATTATCACAGGATAGAACTCACCATATATCCTTTCCATGTAAGGCATAGTCGTCATCAGAGACATGTTTAAAGAATGTCACAAGTTGAATTAAGATAGCCCACATTGCTCAGAAAATAGAGAAAAAAAAAATGGGGGAACTTGATCTAGCAACTATGATGGAAAATACTGTACATGAACATTGGATACAGCACTACTACTCTTCTGCTGTTGCTGCTGTCATGTGAATCATCCAGCAGAGTCCAATGTATAAATATGATTTTCAAAGAGTATAGATAAGGGAGAGGCTGAAACTGATCTGGTCATGATTTGAATTCTCAACCTACCTATTGATTTGAGATTTCAACAACTAGTTCACTCAAGCTGAGAGCTAGCTAGCTGGGTAGCTTTTCTCTCTAACAAAGGTGTGGAAGCAATGGCCATCTTACAGCATCTCATTATCGCTGACTAGAGTACTGTATCCTACTACTAGATAGTCGATGCGGGATTTTATGATGGCCTGGGATTATATTACTCTAAAACTCTTTCCCTTTGGTTCTGCAAGATTTAGATTTTCAGACAGTTTACATCCCTATTAGAATTATAATTCAGAGCTGATCGAATTTCTAGCCATTGTTGCAGGAAGGAACAACCATTAGCTTCTCGATGTGTTAAATCCCTAGTAGAATTAGAATTCAGAAGTCAACTGTCTAGCCATTGTTGCAGGAAGTAACAACCATTAGGTCTCAATGTGTTGAATTCCTGGGTCGGATTTGAAGGTCATAGCACCCATCAATCCCAAGTTGCCTAATTCTATTGATAGAGTGCAGGGATTTATTTGTGATCTGATTTAAATAGGTGGACCGTGAGGGTGTAAGAAGCATAACAATTACTGAACAATATTGTTCTGAGTTGGATGTGAAGTAGCAACAAAACCGATTATGTAAATTAGGCAACTTGATGAGTGGTCATCAAATTGGCCATTGACTTAACGTTCAGCTGATTTCCGAATGGATTCGACTGACGCTGCTGCTTCCAGGGTAGTGTGCCGAAAACCATATTGGTTGATGACTTGGTTGTCTGCGAATTTGATAGCCCGTTCCATTTGGGTTTGGCATAACTCGGGTGTGTAGTTTGGATTAATGTCTCCAGCACAAAATTCACAACCCGTAAAATGAGTTACAAATGGCCACCGGTCATCCCCATACACTCCTGGCTTGTACTTGGCCATCATTTCTTCAAATTTCTCTGTCAAAATTCTCCAGTACCCTTGGAAGTAGTAGGAATTCTCCAAGTATACCTTGGAACCCCACTTCTCCCTGCATTCACCACAAAAAACCACATCAAAATTCAGATCAAGGATTTCATTTTTAACTGCAGGCTCGGACAGAGGAGGATCCCATATAATTTTCTGTGAGATTGTTCTTAACTAGGAACAGATTCCATGTGGCTCACCTAGTCACTACATCCAACTTCCAGGGCTTTTTATTTTTCAATTTTGTGATATCGAAAATATGGCGCATTTTCCCCAAAAAAGAAGAATTAGTCAAATTTACACTAGGAAAGCAAACATTCTCAAAAAACACTGGATTGGATTCAGGGGGGGGGGGGTAGAGATTTGAAAGTAAATTGACCTGTTTGAGAGCATGAGGTACACAAGTGCGGACTGATCATCAGCTTCGCCTGGAGGTCGATCAGGGAGGGCCTTGCTAAGGAGCGGACCAATAGCGTCACGGACAGGACCCTTGGGACTCATGGGAGCCCAGGCGTACAAGAGGTCCAAAGACCACTGGCAGTTCCGGAGCAAGAAAACACCAGCATTGAGAGCCAACCAGCTTCGCTTCACGTACACCTTGTCATCCCACCCGTGCATCACCATGTTATAGTTCGCGTATTTCTCCAACGGCAGTTGGAACGACATGTCCGTGAAGATGGCGTCGCTGTCCATCCACCAGATCCAGTCCACCTCTGGGTGCTCCCGCATCAGCATGTGCGTCAGGAATACCTTCACCCACCACAGTGTCATGTCGTCATCAATCTTGTCCATGTTGTAGTAGATCTGGATGTCATGCAATCGGCAATAGTCCATTTTGTTCTTGATGGCCTTCAGAAGCATCTGATCTCCCCGTTTGTTTGGACAAGCTATTGGGTGTGAGCTCGTCACCAGAAGAATGCGAGGACCAGGATCACGTTTTGATGAAGAACTCGAGTAGTACTGATCATGATCATCATCATTATCACGTTGCAGATCTTCAGCTGCTGCTGCTACTGCATTACTTGATCTAGTAGTCTTCATCAGCTTTGCCTTGGTGATTTCTTCACGTTGCTCATCCCAGTTCTCAATTCTGGGTCCAAATTTGGTGAACTCCTGGTTTGAGTTGAAGATCTGTTGCATCTTGGCGTCTATCTCTGTGAAAAGTCTCTTAACATCCTCATCCATTGGTGGTGCTTGATAGACTTCTTCCGACGTGAATTCCTGAATCGCGCCAGCTTGATCAATGACTTGTTTCTCCAGCTCATGATCTGAACCGAATTCTCGAACAGCTAATTTCTGAAGTGTTGTTTCACCACGACGTTGTTCCGAATTTACGGCGTCCTTGAAGTCGATCTCGTAGCTTACGCTCCAGACAACCAGTACGCACACAGCAGCCGCGGCGAAAACGAGATAAATACTCTTGCATTGAAACTTTTGCCGCCCCTGCTGCTGCTTGAACCCTCTCTGACCTGCAGCAGCACGCAGTACCCTTCGGTACCAGGGCAGCTCCAGCGCTGCTTTTGTTGGTGATCCTTCTTTCCTCGCCATGGAGACTTAATCGGAACACTGCTGCAGGAGGGCAGTACTGTACAGCTAGTTACAGCTAAATGCTCCTGGCGGTCTAAAACAACTCCACGACATAGAACAATTTATAATACCAATCTGAAGACAAGACGAATATGACTCATGCAGCAGCAGGAAATCACAAACTCCAGAGCAAGTCATAACTTGTAACACACTCTTTGCTGCAGGCAGGAAGAAACTTAATATAATATGAGGTTTAGGCATGAAAGATGTATGAATCCTGCAAGCACAATTCATGTGATCACTCTTTCAATTAGACTGTATGGATGAGTACAGCGCTGATCAGCTAGCTGTTCTCAACATGAAACAACACTGTCACTACCCACATCAAGAATCCGTGCGCCCGCCTTTGCAGCCTTCTAGTACTGGAAAAAGTCTGTATCACTAAGTCATCTGAATTCTGCAATCACCCTTGCAACTCCGAAGAACTCATCGGACTTGTACAAAATCTGGCAATTAGTGCACTGGCCCACTCCAGCTTTTTCACTTTTGAGTTGAATTGTGAATGAGGATCACTACAGAACTAATTCTCTTGAAGATCTGCAAATGTTTCATGAGCAGGGAGAAATCTTTTTGCGTGACAACAGCCGTCCCGCGAGCGTACCTGGTAGTATTCGATCGAGTTTGCTGCCATCATGAATGTATCCTGCCTCCCTCCCTGAGTGTACAAGCCTAGCTGTGCGGATCTGACTACCACGCTAAAGACATCTTTTCATTAGGCTGTTGTGATCACAGATTCCCTGATCAGAGCAAAGCAGCTTTCCATTATGTTTTTCTCAACTAACTCTGCTCATAGTCATCTCATAGCTCTACCGATCAAACATTGACGAATTGCAGGAGCTTTGTGTCAAACTCTGACTCGCCCTACAATGAAATCTGTCGCCTGGTTTTTTCATGAGAACACGTGTTCCCAGAGTTCTTAACATGTATTTTCTGACACTTGCAGCTCTCTAATGGAAAGCTACTGTGTCTTCGACTAGAAACAAAGGCCCTATGTCAATGGCTTTCAATTATTCTGCTATGATCATAGCAACCTAATGGAAAGAGACGCTAATTAAGTGCTACTTGCCTTGCGTTGCCCCCGCCCTCCATTTCGTTCCGGCAACAACAGACGAATTCAAGCGCATCATGCACGACAGTTCGCCACATTTCGAAGAAAAAAAAATCCAAATTGCCAGATTTTAATGGTAAGTTCTAGTAGGTAGCCCCCCCAAAAAAATAAAAAATCTATGTATATTCCTACTTTCATATCTAGTATGTAGCCAAATTTGGCTAAATTATTTTCTGCGCATTGTTAAATTATGATTGCCAATTTGACTACATAACAAAATCCTTAAAAGAAACCCTGGCTGTGTGTCCACAGGGAGAACTTAAACAGGAAAGACTATGTTCTGGTTTATTCCTGTACCAT
>Ga0116231_10007134_pt1 | contig 20744 bp, 11 predicted proteins | sample S1TSphgellanicum_2_FD_89695 | JGI IMG/M metagenome (GOLD analysis project Ga0116231, IMG submission 89695) | Host-associated microbial communities from peat moss isolated from Minnesota, USA - S1T2_Fd - Sphagnum magellanicum MG | ecosystem: Host-associated > Plants > Peat moss > Unclassified...
AAGTTGGAACACCCTTGGTGCTAGGACGAACCACGGGCAACACGGACACACAAGACTCACCACGGCCCGAACTTGGGGGAAGCCACCACCTTCCCCCTTATAGTATACTCTGCAGCTCTCCACGGAGGCTACATCCAAATGGCTCTTTTTCCCGGGACTCCCGCACAAGACTCCCGAAATCGCGCCAAATGGGACTTTCGCAACTTCGGAGCCCCATAACTTTGCGAGCAGACCTCGGATCGTAATGCGGGCTGAAGCAAAGTTGTAGCTCTCGTCGAGAGCTTTCCAACGCCATGTCGCACTCTTGAATCGGACATCGGAAAGAGGTCGATTCCCGACTTTTTGTGGTCGGGAGTCAAACTGGCATTTTAACTCCCGACCCTTCTTTTGGCCATAACTTATGTTTCAAATGTCCAAATGAGCAATGCAAGCCCATTTTAGACATCTACGCTTCAAGAGCTTTTCAATGATATAAAGAACGCCACAAGACATTGAGGTTTGACCCCTGTAATCGCTCTCTGAAATTTTAGGAGTCCACTGGGACTCCATCTCCCAAAGTGGGAGTTGCCTTGGGAGTGTGAGGGTTCACTCCCTCACACTTTCTAACATCCTAGAAGTATGTGATGTGACTCTCAGGCTTCCTCTTGCCTTAACTCCCGGGCTTCCTTTTGCCTTAACTCCTGGAACCTTGCAACCCCCTTAGCCTTGGTCGTGAGCCCAAAGCTAGGGTTGCGACACAACTAGTTACCATCACCTTCTTCGTTGCAATAGAACCATAGAAGAAGACGACAACGCATTATCGTCATTTTCTTTTTCTCAAACACAAAGAAAAGCATGATGGCAGATTATTATTGTTGCCTTCTTCGTTGCAACAGAACCATAGAAGAAGACAATGACGCAATGTCATCGTCTTCTTCTTCTCTTCAACACTACCATAAAATAAGAAGACGACACTTTGTCATCGTCTTTTTCTTCTTTTCAAACAAAGCGAAGAAGGCGACTATAGTTTGTTGCCATCACCTTATTTCCTACAACAAAACCAGAGAAGAAGACAAGGGTGCATTATAGTCGTCTTTTTTTTTTCAAACACAAAGAAGAAGGTGGCAACAACTATTAGCAATGTTACCATCACCTTTTTCGTTATAATAAAACTAGAAAAGAAAACAACAGTGTTATGCAGTTATTTTTTTCTTCTTTGCAACACTACCACAAAAGAAGACGATAACGCATTATCGTCCTCTTCTTCTTCTTCTTCTCAAACAAAGTGAAAAACTATTGTCGCCTTTTCATTTCAACAAACCAGAAAAGAAAACAAGGATGCATTATCGTCGTCTTCTTATTCTCAAACACAAAAAAAAAGGTGATAGTAGCAATTGTCATCGCCTTCTTTGCTGCAATAGAACCAGAGAAAAAGATGATAGTGCAATGTCATTTTCTTTTCAAACACAAATAAGAAGGTGATGGCAACAATTGCCATCACCTTCTTCTTTGCAACACCACCATACAAAAAAACGATGGCAACTATTGTCGGCACCTTCTTCTTTTCTGCAACAGAGCCATAGAAGAAAATGTTTTTTTCTTTTCAAACATAGAGAAGAAGGCAACAATAACAAATTGTCGTCGCCTTCTTCGTTACAACAACACCACGCAAGAAAATAACCCAAACAAATGAAGAGAAGGGAGGGAGCTTACTTTCAATGTCGCAACCTTAACCTTGGGCTCGCGACCAAGGCAAAGGGCTTGCAAGGGTGTGAGCCAAGAGGAAGCCCGGGAATTAAGGCAAGAGGAAGCCCAGAAGTCACATCACATACTCCCGGGAATGTTAGAAAGTGTGAGGGAGTGAACCCTCACACTTCGAAGGCAATTCCCACTTTGGGAGATGGAGTCCCGATGGACTCCCAAAACTTCAGAGAGCGATTGCAGGGGTCAAACCTCAATGTCTTATGGCGTTGTTTATATCATTGAAAAGCTCTTGAAGCGTAGATGTCTAAAATGGGCTCGCATTGCTCATTTGGACATTTGAAACATAAGTTATGGCCAAAAGAAGGGGCCGGGAGTCGAATTGCCAATTTGACTCCCGACCACAAAAAGTCAAGAATCGACCCGATTTACTTAGCTGCAAGGGGCGTGCCACATATCGTTGGAAAGCTCTCGATGAGAGCTATAACTTTGCTTTAGACCGCATTGTGATCCGAGGTTTGCTCGCAAAGTTATGGGATTCCAAAGTCGCGGGAATCCCATTTGGCGCGATTTCGGGACTCCCACTCGGGAGTCCCGGGAAAAAGAGCCATCTGGATGTAGCCTCCGTGGAGAGCTGTAGAGTATACTATAAGGGGGGAGGTGGTGGCTTCCCCCAAGTCCGGGCCATGGTGGGTCTTGTGTGTTCGTGTTGCCCGTGGCTCGTCCTAACACCAAGGGTGCTCAATCTATGCACTAACCACTTTGTGTGGGTTGTGTGCAGGCCCATGTGAGTGAGTGAAGCTTGTCAACTCTTCCTAGTCCCATCCCGGAACTCCAACACGCCCATGTACCCCTCAAAGTGTTGTGAACTAGGGAGCGTGCTCCAACTCCTCCTTCTTTCGATGTTTTCCTACTTGGGCTCACATTTGAGCCTTTTGAGGAGTTGGGAATGCGTCATTCAAGTTCTCGCTCTGCCCTTTCATTTTTCGCTTTTGTTTCAAGTGCGTTGTCTTGGTTACCACCTCCACCCTCTTGCTTTTGGTTGCCACTTTTGCCCTCTCACTTTTGGCTACCACTTCTACCCTCACACTTTTGGCTCCTAGTTTTATCTTCTCACTTCAATATCTCCTGATTTTTGACAATGGAGTGAGCGCAAAATGGAGTGAGGTAGGTAGGAGGGGGGAGGTAAGTAGGAAGGAAAAACCTTGGGGCAGATAAGAGTTTGAAAAAACCAAAAACCGTAAGGGAGGATGTGTTTTTGCTTCATCCCCAAAATGGCTTGAACAACCTCATCTACAACTGGTGCATTAGTGGCTATTGGTTCACTCCAACCCTCAACTTGAAATGTCACTACTTTTCAATTGGCATCCACCAAAACCTCCTCAATTTTCAAACAATTCACTTTTGTATTGAAGAGTGTTGCTTCACCTTACACACGATGGTTGCAAATTAAGTTTGCTCATTTTCAATATATACAACATTCCAAATAACCCATATTTTAACAAAAATTGACAAAACCCTTAAAACCCCAATGTTAAGTGGGGATTATATGGCGATTAATAAATTAAAATATCCCATATGAAGAAAACCAAATTATTATTTTTAAACATACATTATGAAAGAAAAAAAATGCAAATAAACCCAAAAAGGATTATGATATGGATTTTTGAAATATGACCTATCTTTTAAGCCATTCAAAAATCCCTAAAAAAATTTGAAATTTCTTTCTAACAATTTTTTTGTATTTATGTTCCTTTTTTAATAATATATCATATACTAAGTCCCAATAAATGCATGTACATAAAGGCACAAATATAAAATCAATACCATTTTTTTAAAACTCTTAAGTCCATTATTATATATTTGTTGTATATATGTTACATTGTTTAATAAATGTATTGGTATTCAAGTTGACAATCTAAATTTAGTCACAAATTTAGCATATTGTTGATTTCATGTTGTGTTAATAACATGTAAATACACAATACTATGTAAAAAATTGCATTGTGACATAGATAGTGAACCAATTGACCTTACAACCAACCCACAAAATTCTTTTGCTTCTCCTATACAAGAAATGTACAAATTTCAAGTTCCATTTGTAATGCATTATGTTCATAATGAACAAAATTGATTCTCAAATTGTCTACGTTAGTATGTGCATCTTTAGATGCCATTTGGATTAAAATAGTAGCAACCACGAAAACCTAACAACAAATCAACACTTCCATCAACACAAAGATTCCAAGCAACATGTTCAAACCTTAATTATCACTATAAAGGCACTCATTGTAAACATCAAATTACATGAAACAAATTGACATTTCCATCAACAAGATTTCAAGCAACATGTTACAACCCTAATCATTGCGAAGCCACTCACCCTAAATGAGTTTCAATAATGAAATCAAAGACTCTTGACTCCAAAAGCCAAAATCAAACCCAACAAAAGATCATAAACCTTTTTTTCCAACAAATCTATTTTGTGATTCGAAACTTGAAGCTCGCGTTCAACATTAATTATGATATCTTGTGCTTCTAGTGCCATCAATTTGAGGTACTCCATGTTGTACTTTATGCCAATCGACCTTTTAGAAAGCTTGACTTTCTCTTCCTTCAAATGAAAAACTTTCAACATAACATCATTAAGTAATTACCTAAAATGTTGTGCATTTCAAACATAGGCACCTATGTGACACTAGTGTAGCATGTGTCATTGGCCCAAGTGTGAACACATCAAGGGCTCAACTAATTTTCCTTGCAAAGCCAATTTTTGTAACAACAAAATCCACTCAAAAATCAATATTTTCCACACCTTAGCTTTGAAAATTGTGAAATAAAGTCTATTAAATCTAACTTGCCAAAGTCTTCCCAAGAACACCAAGAATGCTTCCAAAATCTAATAAATTTTTTTGTTTGAATTTTATTTAGTTTTCATTGGAAAAATAGTTCAATAATCGATAGCTTTCGCATCATAGTTCCAAACAATTTCAAACCAAGTCGATGCACCCCTATTCATTGAGAGCTTTCCAAATATACCAAGAGTGTGACATGAAGCACTATGGTTTGGGAAATCTTAACATGACACACAAAATAAAACAAAACAAAACAAACTACCATGTTTCATAGATAGATTTTTCACCCAAACACCAAAGGGGCATAATGCTTGTGCAATCTCCATGCTCTTTAATTTTGTTGCCAATTGTAATTTGCAAAAAACATCATGGTCAACTCCTCTAAATGTCTCCCTTCTACTAAATTCAATTAGATTTAAGAACCCACCACTTTTCATTACTTTCACCCCCTTTCTCTAAGCCTTATTTCTTGCTCTAAAAATTGTTGATCTTGCCTAGTTCATTACCTCACCTTTCGCTTGTGCAATGTAACTTTTGAAAACTCACACAAAAAGTTCATTGCTGTGCCATATACTTGCCAATAAAACTTCACAAGTTTTCTCTTGGTGTTAAGTTCAAATGTGGATTCATGGTTTTTAGACTTTCGCAATCGAGGTCAAATATCTCTATTATGTCAACCTTTGTCACAAATTTTGAAGAGATATTTATTTTGGGATTCAATCCAACATTATTCAATCTCCTTCAACAATCTTGAAACAGTGATATGTCTAGTGCTTGTAATTTATGTGTTCCCATGGTGAAAACTTAGGCCACATTTCCTTCTTGAATTTTTTCTCCTCTTTCACCATTGTGCTACAATGGAAACCACTTCACAAATAACCAACCTCTCAAGTAACTTCTCAAGTTGCTATAATCAATCCTCATAATTTTTACCAACTCATGAAACAATGCAAAGTTTGATAATCAAACTTTGATGGTAGTTAAACTACAAACTTCAACATCAATGAAATTACATAAATCAAAACATCAACAAAGGTCAACATAACAAACTTTGTGAAATGGACAAAGAAAGTTTATGTGCAAGGGAGATGATGACCATTGCACTCAATTTAGAAAACCTTTGGGTGCAAACATGCTAACACAACCCACACCCACCTCCTTTGTCATGTGCTTTTCCTCAAATATTCTTTAAATATTTTCAAAAAAATTCCAAAAATACTTTTAAATATTTCTAAAATTCATTATAATATTATGTTAAGGTTGATATTTAAAACTTTTATAAAGCATGCCATTTAAAAAAAAATCAAGTCCTTTAAAAACATTGTATATAAATATATGAAATATTTTCAACATTAATTTGATGTACTAATTAAAAATAACCATTAATTACACCTAAACTGGGTCGTTTTTTTGTGTTTGCACCCATTTTTTGTACCCCACCAAAATTTGTGCAACATGGTCACCCACCACATTGCCTTATCATGTCATCTCATTATTGTTGTGCCTTTGGAAAAGGAGTTGGGTGCAAATTGTTTTAATATGGACTTACCCAATTTTTCCAACTTCTAAATGTAGCTTCTTTCAAACCCTTCAAGATTGATTGAAAAGAAACAAATGGATTAAAAACCATGATTAGAGGCATTTAGAAGGTGATGCTTGTTGATTGGGTAGACAAAACATTGGAAATGGTTTATGATTATAGGGATTTGGCCATTAAACCCTAAGGATGTGGATGAAAAAACAACACCAAGCAAGGTATTCAAAGATGCCAAGATAATAATTATTTTTGTGTTAATTAACTTTTTGACCTTTTCTTTTTGGGTTTTGGATCAACTCCCCTTCATGGCCAATTTTTCAAGTTTTGCTCATTCTCTCCTTTCCTCTCTTGCATCCTCTTTCCCAAGTAGCAAGCTCTTCTCTTTTATCTCATTCATGCTTTATGTTTCTTTCATCTCTTCACCTTCCTCGAATTCTACAAACTTATTCATGCTTTAACATTGTTTTGTGAACAAAGATTGTTTTGCACTTTTCAAACTAACATCATCTTACATTATGTGAATTAATATTATTTGTGCTCTAATTGACATTGTTCCACTTCTCTCCAATTTTTTAAAAAGTTGGATTACATCTTGAAGGTTCCCATTCCCATTTGTCATGTTGCATACCATTTTTTTATTATGTCTTGCAATTGCAATTAGTTGTTTGATTGGTTATGTTTTTTTCTTAATCGTTCACGTCATGTTTGTGAAATATGTTCTACTTATATGCTTGTCTTTTGAATTTTTTGTGTTGAGTTTTTGTGATTTTGTACATGTGTAGTCATCATGGTCACCAAGTTCATGTTCTTTTGATGATGTTGATTATATTGGTGGTGGAGTTGCTGCAAGAAACTTTTGTTGAAATGAATTCTGCAAGTCCAACCTTTTTTAATGGACATCACACAAGTTCACAAAAAATGTTCAAATCTTGTATTTTTTTTTCTTTTTTCATTACACAAATATAGGATCATGTGTGTTTTGAGAACATTGTTTGATGCTCTTCGTCATTGGGTGGTCCCATAGTATGACATGCTTTTCAAGGATTCTTTTAACAAAATATGATGAACATTGGTGGGTAGAATTTTTTTGAATGACCAAAGAAACCTTGTTTAGCAATGTATAACAACTATGACCCATCATTAAAAAATAAGACACCAAATATAGGAAATCAATTCATGTTCAAGTTTGAGTTTGTTGTGCAATTTATAAATTAACTCAAGCTGGTTTTTGATTTGTAGTGAGTTTTTTGCAATGGGAAAATTGACAATATTTCTTGTTCTATGCAAGTTTGCTTACACTATCAATTATGTTTATAGAGGGTTTGACATATTGGCTTCAAGGTTTTGCTACAATCCTTATCATGGAAGAGCTCAAACATGTGTGGTATTCCTAGTGTGCAAGGTGCTATGAATGGAACCCACATCTCCATTGTGAAACCTTAAGGTGCCTTTGTAGAAGATTACTACTATCACAAAATTGGGGTTAACATCATGGCACAATTTGTCATTGATTGTAATAAAAATTTTGTGGGCCCTCTAGACAATGTTAATGATTTGCGGGTGTTGTGCAATTGTACTTTTTACAAGAATGTTTAAAATCATGAGCTATTTGTCCTTTGACAAGCATTTTCAAAATAGGTTTGCACCTTACATTTTGGGTGACAAGGGGTATTTGTTAATATCATGGAATATGATGACCCCATATAGAAAAGAAAGGCATCATTTTTTCTTATAGTTATTATAAAACTAAAAACATAAAAAATGTTGTTTTGTTGTGGAAAATGCCTGTAGCATGTTTTAAAGAACTTTCCAAGAATATTTGTAAATGAAGTCACACTTGAATGCATCTTTCATGCCATGCCATATGTTTTCATTTTTTTAATCTTTTGCATAACTTTTTTGTTCTTAGACAAAATCTTTCATTCAAGGATTGCTAAAAATTATTAAAGGCTATGATGTATAAATCAATTCGAAAATGAGCATGGATAATAGATTCAATATAGATTTAAAAAACAAGCAATCAATATATTTTGGTTTGGGGGGGGGGGATCCAAAGATGCAACAGGGGGAAAGCATGGTAAAGTGTACAAAAAAAGTAGTTAAAAAAAGGTAGTCAAAAAATGGTCCAATTTTTTACAAAGTAAAAGAAAATGGATTGAAAATAATTTAAAATAACATAATAAATGCATGGTGTTTTTCTTTGAGTTTTTAGGTATGTGATTATAAAATTTGAGAAACTTTGGCACAATAAAAGTAGATAACAAATATGTTTGAAAATGATTAGTCAAATTGAGTTTAAACATATTTTTCAATTAGAAGTTTGATGTAGTGTACTATAATATTTAAACATTGAGAACTTACAAGTATATTTTAAAATTACATAATGTTGAAATTGGAGAATATTCAATAATCCATCTACTTTCACCTACTTGTACAAGTTTGGACAACTTAAAAAGTAGGAAAAAAAGTATTGTTATTTTTCAAAAATCTATTTGAATGCATATTAAATATGTATCAAGATCATTGTAATAAAATTAACTTATGTTGATCATTAAATTTTTTTAAAAATTACATTTAATACAAAAACTTGTTTATGGCTATTTGTTTTTTTTATGACAAGGAGTAGAAATTGTCTACTTTACCTTGCTAGCACCCAATGCACAAGGAATTATATGTCTCCTCAAGGATGACAAATAAATGCAACATGATTAACAAATAAAGTTTGATCTCCTACTTTATCATGCATCAAAATTTGATTGTCAAAGTTCAATCAACTTTGTTTTTTCATTTTTCCATGTGTTGTCTTTAATTGCCTTTATCTATAGATTGAATCCCCAAGTTGTCGATTCATGAACATTTGGTTGTTGGATTTGATTCATTAGGGTCCTATTGTCGGGCAACAAAATTCCTTTTAGTAGTTGTTGGAACCCTCAATCTGTCAATTCATACTTTGGTTGTTATGTTCAATTCATTAATTAGGATTATCTAGTCTTGACCTAGGTTAACACTATTGACACCTCCACTTTTGTTGTCCTTCAAAAGGACCATGCCCATGATTTATACTAACTAGTGATCACCTTGACCATGTTCATTCGTGTTTCATTGATGATTTTATCTTTGCTCCTATAATATTCCATTTTTTTTTCAAAGGTGGTGTTTTGGATTTGACATTAATTTTCTTGGATTTTATATCACTTCTTTTCCATAATCATGTTTGACTTGTGCATATTGTCAATTGAATCAACAAGCATTTGACACCTTTTTTGTGTTACCTCTACCATGTTTTTATGTGTAGAAGAATACGTATGTCTATAAAAGTTGTATATGTTATTCAAATTTTGAAAATTTTCACATGTATGATGAACTCATCTATTCACTAAAGTTGGTGTTTAATGCTTCAACATAAAGGTGTTGACATTACAAGGAATTTGCAAATCAACGATAAAATAAATCAGTTTTTAATTGTAATTACCACATGTGACTATTATAGGGCCTAGTCACCTTGGACAAGTCACATAAACTTTTAGTCACAAAAGACAATATGCAACACCAAGTCACAATGGTAGTCGTATGAAGATGCAATTTACATGAATTTTTCATCCATCCAAACCAACTTATGTGACATCACCATTTTGTGACTAATTTTATGACTAAGTAATGTAGTCACATTATTTACATTTATTTAAATATTTATTATTTAAATCAAGATATTATTATTATTTTTTATTTACATATACTTATAGTAGTGGTAATTTCATGAATTTCAACCTATACCATGTCCACACGTGTCATTAGCTAGGCTAGGTTTTTAAAGCTAGTTTAAGTTGCTAAGTAGGCCACCTATTGTGCTTACCTAACCCACATAGTAGGCACCTAACCTAACTTGGCTATGTAGGTAGGGAATATTCGGTCAACATCCCATCATTAATTAGAACCCATGTCATTTGTGAGAATTGATCCTGAACCCCAAGGATGGAGGTCAACTCCACTTGTTATGACAAAATAGTATTGTGCATTATACTTAGCCTACTTCTTTTTAAACATTACACAAAACATCATTTTTGATATTTGATATCTTATTAAGATTTTGTCGAAAATTTTAATTTTAAAGTTCTTTCAATAGTGTACACAACTATATTTTTTTCCTTTTAATAATATAAATTGAATTGAAAAGAAAAATATTTGAATTTTGTTATTGAACATCATTTAACCGACTGTTCCTTGGAAAAAATAAATTCAAGTTCATATGATTTATAAATTGAAACCTTCATTTGATTCTAAAACTTATATTATACAATTTTTTTTATATGTCATAATTTTATCAATAGAATTTAATTTAAATGTGTGATATATAATTATTCACATTTTTTTAACTTAAAATTATTGTATAATCTTATGTAAAAATAATTATATATTTTCAAATCTCAAACCTCTATTTCATTGAAGAAATTATATTATACAATTTTTTTAATAATATATCATATTTGTATGAACAAAATGTAATTTAGCTATATGATATATAATTTATTCACTATATAATGTTTATAAATGCCTCATAAATTACTCCTAATACTAACTACCTAGCCTATTCAATAAATAAATTATGTTGCCTACCTAATTAAGTAATTAATTTTTAAAAATCACATACCAACAAGATAAAGTACATAATACTTAACCCACATACATATGACCTACTAGCCACTTATTACCTACTATCTAAATTATTTAATAGCTAGATTAATTACATGGTTTACTTGATTCAATAAATAATTGATTTAAAAACATTATCACATATTAATTACCCCTATTACTTATTACTTAGCACACATACATACTACCTACTACCTATCCTACTTCTTGTTTATTTAATAGATTAATTACATAGCTTACTTAATTAGTTTTAAGGCATTTTGTACAAGGTGGCATTTGAAAAAGATGATTCTTGAGAAAATAAATAAAAATTTACAATGAAATGCCATCAAATTTGAACTTAATTTTTCCCTTCAAAGAATTAATCCTAAACTAATGCATTGCATATATTTCATAATAGTCATACTTTTCAAAAGGTTGAAAAATAATTTTCATGTTGGCTATTTGTTTTTATGTAATATTCATTGTAGTGTAACATCTAATTTCTTGCACCTATTTAATGTTCCCCCAGTTCAACTCCTTTAAATTGGCCCTTGATTGTTAAAATTAAATTTTATTTAAAAATGTGATATCTTATTAAGAAAATTACAAAGGTTTTGTGGAATTGAACTCACTTAAAATCATTATAATGAGGATCTTACAATTAGATGAAAAAAGAAAAGGAGAATTAAAGGGTAAATAGAGACAAGAAGGAAGAACTCAAATGGAAGGTCCTAAACAATAGCAAGACCTAGAGGATGAAAAATAGGACTTAATGGATGAAGAAGGGCATGCAAGAATACATGTCTCAAGTAATGAAAGGGGAGATCCAAGAGTACACCCAATTGAGATGGGATGTAAGGGTTTTAACACCCCCAAAGACCAATCAACAAGATGATTTTCAATGAAAATAAGTTAACAATGTAGGAATAAAATAGAAAGACAAGATGGTTTATTTGCTAAGAGGACAAGAACTGGTTAGCCACCAAATTCAAAATGACCTTTTGCCAAGAAAAAAGGCACATGATAAAACAACAAATCCAAAGTGACAAGTATCTTCCCTAAGCATTATTTCATGATATTTGCTTCCATTGTTTGTGGAGGAGGATGAAGCGAGTTTGAAATTTGTCACGATAAAATTTGAAGGACAATTTGCATGTGGTTATTTGTGAAGTGAAAAATGCAAACATCACCTTGTAAGACAATCACCATTCAATGCAAAAGAGCTATAACAAGTACATTTCTTTATACAATTGCCTAGAATCCCAATACCTTGGCATAAGATATTTGCATTTCAAATAGTTAGGGCATTGGTGATGTTTTTCCAAATGTGTCTTACTTGCATAAACTTGTTATCTCACTTTGTAAAGGATTGATTTTGTGTTTGTTGTCCATTTCACATATAAGAAATCATAGTTGTTATGTAGGCCATAAATTGCAAGGGAGGAAGAATTAGATGGGGTTTGAACAAACAAGCTTTGCAAATGTGAAAGTAATGCCATTCATTGAGGAGGACTAGGTGCTCATGATTGACATACCTGACTTTGATCTTGAGATTACCTTAACCTGAGTAAATATAGTTTTTGATGCTTTCGATTAAGCAATATCATCTTGATTGATTTGGCTATATTGTTTACTTGATGATTTGGGTCATTTTTGAAGCTTTCCAACTACCATACACTATGATAATACGAATGAAATACCCCAAATTAAAAAATTCAAGATAACATTGACATTTTAAATGTATTATTGTATAAGAAATAATCTTGCAAAACAAAAAATATGTTTATAATACTAAAACATGGATATTATGGTGGTGAATTTCTTGACCTAAAATGTGTTGAAAGCAAAACAAGCCTTTTTACATGAAGATTTCCAACATCAAATCAATTAAAGACATGGATGACAAAGCTAAGGACAAAAGAAGTTGATTCATTTCTATAGAATTTTTTATGAACCTTTTGAGAAACTTCATATATGTAACTTATGAAACGGACTTGTTTTAGAATATAAAAAAATTTCATCAAATTTGCAATAATAGGCTATATACGTTGGAGCCAATAGACCATCCACTTCCCTCAAGCCAACCACCCACACTTTTTTAAGCTAGATACTATGTCATTAATTGTTTCTTCAATGGGTTGGTATTTGAGTCCAAGTTCATTCAATTTGTCAATTGACACATGGCCTAGTAAAACCATTGATGCAACCTCATCATTAGCCTTGCAAGTGCATCCCCCACTAGTCAAACAATCAATATCAACTTCAATTGGAAACTAAAGACACTAGTAGGATTTCACCCAAAAAAATGACTATGTTTACAATTTGATTTATAGTCATATTCAATTAAATGACTATGGTCACTAAAATCATGTTAGACAACTTGCTTAAACAACCCAACATGACATGGTGTCTTGTCATGTCCAAAACAACTATGTGTAATCTCCACATGAATTTACATTTCAAATAAAAGTATGTAGTCATTTTATAGTTATTTAAAACACATGTAGTCATGGTATAGTCATTTAGGACATATGCAATCATGTTGTAGCCATTTAAAACCAAGTTTATAATGTCATTAGAGGGAATTGAACTCTCATCTCCATGGCCACAAACTAATTCTTTAACCATCCAACCAATACTTTAATTTGAAATATATTATGTCATTGCATAAATATAAACATGTATATTTTAGATTTTATGCATTATGATATCAATATTTAATTATGTAAGCTCATAATGAAATTAAATTTGTAACTTAATTACATAATTATAATTTATTTAAATAAATATTTTAATTCAATATTCAAATTTAATGTTTTAAAATTTTGATTTCAGCTATAACTAAATATAATTTATAATTTGTAAGTCTATTTTATATTTAAATATTCTATTTGGTTCATGCATTCAGATTTTTTTTTAATAACCAAGTTAAATTTATTTTTTTGGTCTAGGAATTAAAATTCATTTTAAAATTCTGAATTAAAATTAACCCATATTTTTAATTCCATAATTCTATAAAAATATTTTCAGATCTAAATATATTACATCAATTTAGAATATTTATTTTAAAAGTTTCATCATAAACTTTTAGCTATAAACATACGCATAAATATCACATGATTTTATTTTTAAACTAAATTTAATTATCAGTGATTAAAATTTTATACATGCATGCATGCCATTTGTAAAAATAATGAACTAAAATATAACATTTTTATAAATCCCTCAGAAATGATTCCACTTGAACTTCGTATATGTTTTCTAGTAATGCATACATGACTATTGCCATCACAAAATGACCTACACAAAAATTTATGAAGGTATGTTAAATTAAAATTTATGATTTATGATGTCAATTATTTACTACATTTTCAATATAACCCACAATATACAACTAGGTTATGACTATAATTACATTAATTTGATTACATATTTACACCATGTGGCAAATTTACACATGTTAAATGTAAAGTGATGGACATTAACTTTGCACATCATATCTTAAATAATATTATGTTTGGTTGGATTAGACACCAAACCCTTTTAATGTTATATGTTACATCATGTCATTGTTATTGTTGTTGGTTAGTCACTTTAACAATTGGACATCTTTAATTTGATTATATATAAAATTGAATACATGTCGACATTATGTTAAACATCCATTCCATTAATCTATTAGTCATAATAAACATTAGATTACAACTACACATATTGCTACATAAGTTAGATGGTTGTAAGTATGGTTCATAGTTATTTTTTCAATTGTTGAGAACCATTAGTTGTTTAAAATGTGATTACATAAGACATGAATTCTACTAGTGAAAAGATTGTTGCAAAAAAAATGCAATTGGGTGTGGCTACTTTGATTCATGACCTTCATCCATAAGTTCGGTTTCAAATAATATTTGGGTATTCCTTCTTCAATGATAAGAGAAAATATTAACTTATAGGATAAGGCTTCCATTTGGTCATTTCTTTCTTTGTCGATTATATTAAAACTATTAATGTACAATAAAACCCAAGGAGGTGGGCTTTATGGTATAAGGGCCTCGTGAAGTGGAGCCAAATGCATACTCAATTCTTTTAAAGCCCACCCCCAAAGGCTTTACATGATGTAAAAACCATGGTTGTATTTGTTTTTAAACAATTTTCCATGATACTTGGTGGGTATTCATTGGATACCTGTGATGTATCACAAGAAAAAAAAACATGAAACTTTTTGAAAATGTTTACAGATTACAATTGTGTTTTTGTAAAACTTGTTGTGCTTTTACATTAGATAATGTGTTCTTTAGGTACATGAAAAAAACCAATGTAAAATTTAAAGGTCAAGTTAAATGACAACCTTAAGGAGGAATGACTTCATAATATAAAACAAAATTATTTGTTTGATTCTTCCTACACATCTCACTTGGCGCAAATGGGGTATGTAGGATACATCTTGGTCAAAAGTGCCACAAGGTCAAACAAATGGATTGCTGTACTACAACATATGTTGCAATTAATGGCATGTGCAAACTCATATGCCAATATGTGTGCCATTGCGACATCCTTCATGCCCACAAGCAACATGGTACCATTATTTGGATATGTCTTGGTTGTTCCTACAAATTCCAACAAGACATCAAACATCTTGCCAAACTTCCTAAATGAATCTAAAACATGACTCTTGACATACTACAAAATTTGCCTCCCCTAGGGCATTTTTGATGTTGTACATATATGGCACTATCTTTAATGTAAGAAAATTAGAAGGCCAATTTTGCTACGATTAGGCCATAATTTGCACTTCCTTCAAAACAACAAAAATTTGAATTTCACAAACTTGAAACATGGGTATGAAGTTAACGTACACAAAGGATTGGAACTTGCTTCTCATGTGTAAGAATCACACAAAGCATCACATTTCTTGTAAGTTACAAACAAGCTCTCATCAAAATATGATACAATTTGAAATATGAGAAAGGTCTATTTTGACAATTTTAGGTTCATTAAAACCAAGGCCATGGGACAAGGCACCTCAAATTTTGGAAGGGTCTCATTCAAGTCTTGAAAATATACTTCAATGGAAAGGCCTAAATATATTCTACTTCATCAAACAAACCAAAATTTTATGGCAAGGATACATGTAAAGGAGTCTTGCCATTTAGGTAGTCTCGAATGAGCTCAAGGCCATAGTTTGGGGTTGCTTGTAAAATAGAACCCAAGGTTATAACAAGGTTGATGGCCACCATGTTTAACCCATTCTCATTTACAAAATCCCATGTATCCTTTTCTGCAAGTGTCTTGGACAAAACATACCACGTCTACAACAAGCACAATGTTATCATGAACCTTTTGAAATAAGAGATAATTCAAATTTCAAAATAGAACTTAAAATATCAAGACTAAGAAGATGTCAAAAAGAAATGCAAACTCCACAATACCTTCAAAGATCAAAACTAAGAAATGCAAATTCCACAATACATTCAAGGATCAAGCCTAAGAAGATTTAGGAAACAAAAAAAAACAAACTTCACAATACCTTGAAAGACTAAGATGATGTAGGAAGCAAAATGTGAACTCCAAAGTACCTTGTTTCTTGACAAAAGTCTAGGTCACTCCAAAGGCTTTCATCAATACCACCCATGGAATTGCGTTTATTAGTGAAGATGATAGTTAATGTAGATGATGTCAAAACCACTTTCTTCGTTTGCGCTTTTGCACAAGAATCTAGCACATTCAAAGTTCCATTGATTGCCGGATCAATTAGTTGGACCTGCCATGTAGACAAACTTTGTATACCTTTAAGGACACAAATCCCCATGATCCACCATTTATCTCTCTTTCCATCTTGGTTCCAATACTTTGTTTCTTCCACAACAATTGTTGACTTTAATGAAAGTTAACATTTGCTGCTCATTTTGAGCTAAATCTAGGGAAGGATCCATAGAATGTTTAGAATATCTTTTGTTGTGGATCAAAGCAAAATAGAGGCTTCCAAAAACATTTGACTTTGCCATGAGTTGTAGCATGAACAATAATTGATGTATTTAGTTGATTCTGAACTTTTGAAAAGTTCAAAATTAACAAATGACCATTTGAAGATTCAAAATTTGAAAAAAAAAATAAAAATTTGAAGGCCATTGTATGATGTGACAATAAATATCAATAATTTTTGTCCTCACTAGATGATCCAACAAATGGATGTTTCCAATGTTTTGCCTCGAGTTCAATGAATTTTTTCATTTTAATCACCGAGTTAAAAAAAAGTCCAGAAATAACAATTTAATCCAAAATTAACTAAATAGATGGCCAGTGGAAATTTTGCAAGGTGAAGAAGAAGACCTGGGGGTCGGTGATATCGTTGAAGAGAACTGGAGATGCAGTGTGGAAAACCCCATCACAACCTTCCACAACATTATCAAAGCATCCAGGCTCCATTAAGTTGGCAACAAACAACTTTAGGCGATCAGTGGCACCTGGGAACTCAAGCAGATGCTTTGATTTCTCTGCCCCATGTACCACACCATGACCACCACCTTGTTTGTCACTACCCAAATGCAAAATCCCATGTGGAAAATTCTAACAAGGATATCCCTAGAAGAGCAGTAGCTGCAGTCAGTCACGCAAACTGTGCAATCCAGTTGACACGAATTTTGACGACAAAAAAACAATATAGTTCAATTGCATTGAGCTGCTGAACTTGCATGCTATATATATGTAGTTGACATTGTTGCACATCGTTGAAACCTCAAAACATGATCACAAATATTCCTGGGCATCGATCTCACATTTAATGCACAAACACCCAAGTATTAATCTCATTTCATGGAAGAAGAAGATCGATCACTCATGAGTGAATCTTCATTCCTTCGTTGTTAATCCCATGCATGCATTTGGAAGGAGTTCATGAGAAGGTGGAATCAGGATTATTGTAAGACACAGGTCCCACCTGGGTTGCGAACAGTGCCTCGAACTGTGTAGCCATGATCGAGAAGCGACTTTACAAGCCAGGAGGCAATGAAGCCAGAAGCTCCAGTCACACAAAACTGTCTTGCCTGCCATTTTTTCTCTTTTGTTTTGTTGAGTTTTTTGTGAACTGTTGTTTGATGAGTCTAGTCTTCGTTTTGCATTCTCCTCCTGCAGCCTGAACTTCCCAGAGGCCCAATTTCAGAGCTGCAAAACTATGGAGAGAAAAATTGCAAAAAATGAAACCAAATTGGGTAGAGGGAAAATCTACAAGAAAATCTCTGATCATCAATTTTAGGTCCTGGCCAAGCTATCAAAGTACATCTTGGGGTTTCCTAAGGTACTTTTTTTTTAAAAATTATTTCTTTATGAGCTTTGTTTCTTGTTTTTTTCTCTCTATTTTTTGGGGGCTGTAGGTGCCCAAAAATTTTGGCTTCTTTTAAAGGAGAGTAATAGAAGCTTTTTCTATATTATTTTCTAGCTTGGACTTTAGGTGAAGTCAGTTTCACCTCTACGATTAGTCGAACCACCCATCACCAAAGATGTACTTATCACCAGACAATTTCCAATATTTTGCTCATTCCTTAAACCAAATTGAGTGATTTTTGTGTGGGCAAACCAAATTGGGTAGGGATGCAAAATGTGATGATCAGAGGTTTGATTTTCTTGTAGAGTGTATTCTTCTTTTGCAGCTCAATTGCTTCTGAGTGCAAGAATTCCACAGAAAAAAGTTCTAGCAAGAGACTGATTAATAATGGTCATGATCTGATGTAATTGTCACTCAGGGGAGATTCCAGCCTTCAGTACAAGCTTTGCTTCTTGGGAGCAGTTGGGAGCCAACTTCTTGGCAACCACTTCTTAGGTGTCCTCTTCAAGCATCTTTACAGTGTATAAGGAACTGGAAATCTTTTGACATTGCATATTGAGGATGATTATTTAGCCAAACATGGCTTAGTAACCCTAATCCCTTCTGTATAGGGTAAGGAATGGCTTTGAGGTTCTTCTTCAATTTGAGGGCCTTGTCGAGGGCAATAGGGTTTAGGGTTTAGGCCGATTTAATATTTTCCATAGTTTGTGGCTGAGCCCAGAAATCCAGGAAGAACAAGTTGTGTTATATACAGTGGCCCTGTCATTAATTTAATACCAACAATCGATATTGTATGCTAAATTGGTCATAACTAGGGGAAAAATAAAAAATAAATCTATTTTAATGTACATCGTCATGTTGTTGATGTAAAAGAAAAAAAATTCATGGATTTTTTTCTCATTTGTTAACAGCACATTGGTTATGAGAAAGGTAAAAGGTATCTCACATTAAATGATGGCATGTTCTAGGAACCTATTTAAACATTAAAAAAAAAATTGTTACCAAACCAAAACCAATAAGGAAATGTTCCAAAATGATTTTCAATTTTTTTGCAAATCTAATAACTATTTTCTCCCAAAAAAAAAAAAGTGATCAAATATTCCCTTTTCATATTTATTTTTCAAATTTGTGCAAAATTTTAAACCAAAAATAAAAAAATAAAAAAATCAGCCATTGACATGTGTATTTGAATGTTTTCAATCACATTGTCACATTTTGAAAAAATTACATAAATTTTTGCATATGATGGGTGCCATAACTATTTTTCAAAAAAAATAAATTCATATCTTATTGTGGATTATGGATGGGTGGGACAAAGTCACTTGGGGCTGGGTGCACATTTGAGAAGGTGGCATAGAAAACAAATTGTCAAAAGATGAATGTGAATTTTTTTTACAACCAAATTAGGATGAATAATCTCACCTAGTTTCTCAGGGGCAAAACGCCTTGAAGCTACTATACTCTATAATGATTCTCAACACAATATCCCAACAAAAAGGGATTCCTTCTCCATGGTAAAGAACTTTTTAGTTTTCGGGAATCTTAATAAAGCCTTGAGTGAATAAGCACCACCCATGGTACCATGGTAAAAATCTCAAAATTCATTTACAATAGTTTTGAATATTACAAATATCCCATGCTTGGTCTAAAGCAAGGTCTTTGAGTTCAAATCTAACATTTTTTGAGCTTTACTATGGCCACTAAGAGGTCTCACTCAAAAATGTGATGGTACCGAGTATCAAAGTGGGTAGCTGGTTCACCCTAGCCTCTTACAAAAAGGTGAGCTAGGTGTTCTTTTACCCCAAGTAAAAAGCTTTTGTAGATCCCTGAAATTTGGATTGGTAAGTTCTTCCTAGGGAGATATTCAAGTACAAAGATTTTATTTTATTTTTAAATTTATTTATTCTATATATATATATTAAAGATATGTGCAAAGTAAGGAAAACAAAGCACTAGTACGGAAAATATTAAACATGCCAAACATATTGATTGTGTCTCGTACAAAAGTATTACCAACTTTGTATGGCATGAACAAAATGTGTCCACTCGTGTAACTCATGATCCTCCTTTTTGTAGTTGTCATGTAGGCACATTTCAAATTTATCTCGTATAACACGCAACCCCTTGGCATGACATTCATTACGATGAAGACTATGAACCATCACATGCCACCATTTCATCATGAGCCCATCACATAGTTTGAAGTCCTTTCAAACCCTATTCCCATGCACCGAGACAATCACAAAGTCCATAGTCTTGCAACCTAAAGCCTAATGTAATGTAACAATTCCTCACTTGTCTACCATCTCCATTGCCATTACTATATAAGCTTCACACAATCATCAATAGGTTTATTGCACATAAGTAATTTGGCTTGTGGCTCCTAATTTGGCTAAATTTTTAAGAGAGTCATAAACATCAAATTATATAAAGTGCTTGTTAAATTATTGCAAGCAATTTTGACAAAGGGTGTGGAGCTAGAGTGTAAAACTTGCAACTTTCAAGCTCAAGACTAATGTTTATGTAAGCTTTTTGCTTTGTGTTGAATCCATGGTGGTGAAATTCTTATATCGCATGCTTGTATATCGGGCAATGTTTTACTAGGGCGTTTGTGGATGGCATAGAAATCTTCAACAAAAAAATTGTTAGATTTACTCATGCTTAAAAATGATTAATAAAAAGAGGAATGTTTTATTGAATAAGATAAGGTCTGGTCTAA